>JRER01000020.1_pt1 | contig 24466 bp, 27 predicted proteins | sample 210161 | NCBI WGS metagenome assembly JRER01 (sample SAMN03019618, study PRJNA260268) | marine sediment metagenome | biome: Marine; feature: Sediment; material: Clay; isolation source: clay from marine sediments 136 meters below sea floor depth collected from... | place: New Zealand: Canterbury...
GACCCTCTAGCGGCAACCAAAATCTATCCTGACAATACCCGCCGTGTCATTAGGGCTTTGGAGCTTTACCACATGACAGGGCAACTTCCCTCTCAATTATGGCGCAAGGAGGCGCCGACTTTTCCCATCCTTATCATCGGTCTAACCGCGGGAAGAGGTGAGTTATATAGCAGAATTGACCGCCGTGTTGATAAAATGATACAAAAGGGATTGGTTGAGGAGGTAGAAGAGCTAGTGAAAATGGGTTATAGTTTTTCCCTGCCTTCCATGTCAGGCATAGGTTATAAGCAAGTGGGTCAGTTTCTTCAAGGCCAGTTGACTTTGCCTGAGGCTACCCAAGAGATAAAATATGAAACCCACCGCCTGGCTCGTCATCAATATGCTTGGTTTCATCTGGATGACAAAAGAATCCATTGGTTTGATGTCAGCCACTTCCCTGTCATTCTGAGCCCTTCGCTCCCTGTCATTCTGAGTGCAGTGAAGAATCTTATCTCGCTCAGGGTAAACTCCACGAAGAATCTAACAACATCCTCTCCCCTGATGGGAGAGGATTAAGGTGAGGGTGAAAATAATGAAGTTCTCTAAATTACAGGCCACAGGAAACGATTTTATTCTGATAGATGCCAAGAATATGGAGCGGGATTGGGCCAGGTTAGCTCAGACTATGTGTCAGCGTCACTTTGGCATAGGAGCTGATGGTTTAATATTAGTGCAGCATTCTAACTATTGCGATTTAAACATGCGCATCTTTAATCCCGATGGTTCCGAGGCTGAGACCTGTGGCAATGGATTAAGATGCCTTGTCAAGTATGCTATTGAAAAGGGCATAGTTAATACAACAGATTTAAGGATAGAAACTCTATCAGGCATGAGACGAGCTAAAGCTTACATGTTAGGAAATAAAGTGAGCCGGGTTGAGGTAAGCATGGGCACGCCCCAATTCCAACCGAAACAAATTCCCATCACACTCACAACGGATGTCATTGTGAACCGTTCCTGTTCTGTCATTGCGAGGAACGAAGTGACGAAGCAATCTCCAATAATCACCTATCAGCTGACAGCTGACAGCTATCACCTATCAGTATCCCTCTTGTCAATGGGCAATCCTCATGCAGTGAGCTTTACATCAGACCCAGTAGCCAGTTTCCCCCTGGTCGAGGTAGGATCTAAAGTAGAAAGACATCCTTTGTTCCCGCAGAGAACAAACTTCGAGATAGCCAGAGTTCTGAGTGAGGGAAAGATAGAAGCCAGGGTATGGGAGCGAGGTGTGGGAGAGACCCTTGCTTGCGGTAGCGGTGCCTGTGCCATAGCTGTAGCGGCTCAGCTACATAACTACGTGGGCGATGTAGTTGACATAATACTTCCAGGCGGAACCTTAACCATCTCGTGGGATAGGGTAGGGGAGGTATTGCTCACTGGTCCAGTGGAAGAAGTTTTCACCGGGGAGTATCTAACTAAAGGAGAATAGCCAATGCAATTAGCCAGACGACTCGATAAGTTACCCCCTTATCTCTTTGTTGATATAAATCAGAAAATCGCTGAACTTCGAGCTAGGGGAGAGGACATCATCAGCTTCGCCATCGGTGACCCTGATTTGCCCACGCCGGCCCACATTATTGAATGTATGTGCCAGGCAGCACATGACCCAGCTAACCATCGGTATCCCGAGACCAGCGGTTTACCCGCGCTTCGCCAAGCTATCGCCGAATGGTATGAGAAGCGATTCGGAGTTATTCTAAATCCAGATAAAGAGGTGCTGCCGCTCATTGGCTCCAAGGAAGGGATTGGGCATATAGCGTTGTGCTTTATCGAACCTGGCGATATAGCCTTGGTACCCGACCCAGGGTATCCACCGTTTTCCATGGGCACTATACTGGCTGGTGGCGAGCCTTATTTTATGCCCTTGAAAGAGGAGAATAATTTCTTGCCTGATTTCGAAGCCATCCCTGAGCCGATAGCCAGCAAGGCAAAGCTTATGTGGTTAAACTATCCCAGCAATCCCACTGGAGCTACAGCCGACATTGATTTCTTCGAAAAGGCAGTTCATTTTGCTCGCCAGCATAATCTAGCTATCTGCCACGATGCTCCTTACACCGAGGTTTCCTTTGATGGCTACAAGCCACCAAGCTTTATGCAAGCATCAGGAGCTAAGGAAGTTGGTGTAGAATTTCACTCCTTGTCCAAAACTTATCACATGACAGGATGGCGAATAGGCATGGTGGTGGGCAATGCTGAGATGGTAGATGCCTTATTTCGAGTTAAATCCAATCTGGATTCAGGTATTCCTCAAGCAATTCAGCAGGCTGCCATTGAAGCTTTGCGTGGTCCCCGAGATTGCATTGCCGAGCATAATGCTATTCTGCAGCGGCGCCGAGATAAACTGATAAAAACGCTAGCCGAAATAGGCTTAAAAGCCAGGATACCCAAAGCCACTTTCTACATTTGGGCTAAGGTTCCTCAAGGCTATACTTCAATAGATTTCACTAAAAAGTTGCTTGATGAAGCTGGCATAGCTGTCACTCCTGGTATCGGCTATGGAAAGGAGGGAGAGGGTTACATTAGATTCTCCCTAACTCTGGCTGATGACCGCTTAGAGGAAGGAGTAAACCGCTTATTAGCTTGGCATGCCCGAAAATGTTAGCTGCGAGGCAAATTTCCTCTCCCATCAAGGGAGAGGATTAAGAGCTTGTCCTGAGTTTATTGAAGGATGAGGGTAATAAGCACAGGAGGGAACAAATAAAGCAGAAGCTTTTCGCCACACAAACTGAGGAGCAAGCATTCCTGGTAGGGGTAGAGAGCAGAGTTTCTAACCGTAATTGGTCCGCCGCTGATTCTTTACAAGAGCTATCCTGCCTGGTCAGGACAGCCGACGCCAATGTAGTAGGCATGTTTACCCAAAAACTTGATGCACCTTCACCTACTTACTATATCGGCAAGGGAAAGATTGCCGAATTAATTAGCCTCAAAGAGCAAACTCAATACACTACAGTGATTTTTGATGATGAGCTATCACCGCGGCAGCAACGAAACCTGGAAGAATTATTGCAAGTCAAGGTTATTGACCGCACAGCTCTCATTTTGGACATATTTGCCAAACAAGCTCGAACCCATGAAGGACAGCTCCAAGTTGAGTTAGCTCAGCACCAATATCTACTGCCAAGGCTTGTAGGTCAGTGGAGCCATTTAGAGCGACTTGGTGGCGGCATTGGCACCCGAGGTCCTGGCGAATCGCAATTGGAAACTGACCGCCGCCTTATTCATAAGCGCATCAATCGTCTCCAACATGAACTAGAGGAGGTAAGACAGCATAGAGCTCTTTACAGAAGGCAACGTAAGAAGAAAGGAATGCCGATCGTAGCTCTCGTTGGCTATACTAATGCTGGCAAAAGCACCTTATTTAATGCCTTAAGCCAAGCAGGAGTGGTTGTAGAAGACAAGCTCTTCACCACCCTTGACCCTGTGACTCGCCGTCTGACTTTACCCAATGGTCAGCAATTTTTGATGACTGACACCGTAGGCTTCATTCAAAAGCTGCCACCATCAATCATCGCCTCCTTCAGAGCTACCTTAGAGGAGCTTGGTGAAGCTGCCTTGCTCTTACACGTGGTTGACATAACACATAGAAACGCTGCTAATCAATGCCGCACCGTAGAGAAAATACTCGGCGAGCTAAACCTTGGAGGCAAGACTAAAATTACAGTATTCAACAAGTTGGATTTAGCCCTGAACAGTGAAACGGAACTGGAAGCCCTGACTGCCGTTCCTTTTCTTGAGGAACAAATCGTGCTGCCAAATAAAAACATAGCCCTTATCTCCGCCACTAAAGGCTGGGGAATGAATAGGTTTTTGGATAAGATTACTCCCCACTTGGAAAACAGCCCACCCTAAGATACTCTCATAAATTTCTTCAACTGAGCCACTGCTGGGGGCAAGACCTCTCCTATCCCTTCCCAGAATCTCAGGTGAACAACCCGGTCGAGAGGCGTTTCGCCCTGATTGATAATCACCAGTCGGGCTCCGGATTCCAGAGTTACTTTAGGCATATCAGCAGCCGGAGTAACCACGAGGCTTGAGCCAGCAACTATAAAAAGGTCACTGTTTTCCGAATGCCAATAGGAGTCTGCCAATGCTTTCCGAGGCAAAGGTTGGCCAAAGTTAACCACGCTGGAAACCAGCTTACCACCACAAGAACATCTATCCCGCCCAGCAGATTTGTCCACTTCAGTTTCACAGCGAGTGCACCGCAACCTGGTGACATTGCCATGCAGTTCTGCCAGCAAATCAGGGCGAATTCCAGACCTCAAGTGGAGATTATCTACATTCTGTGAAATAAGAAAACTTAGCTTGCCCAGTTTCTGTAGCTCAACAATAGCTATGTGTCCTGTGTTAGGCTCTGCGGAATCAAAGTGCCGGGCTTTCGTGGGAAGCCCCTTTGCCTGGCGAGTCCAGATGCCATCCGGCCCGCGAAAGTCAGGCAAACCTGATTCTGTGCTTATGCCTGCACCAGTGAAGACAACCAGGTGCTTTGCCTCAAACATCCATTGGGCTAAGGTCTTTATTCGCCCGGCTAAATCTGATGACATATACTTACAACAATATTATAGAGCATTACTCCCTGAATTAGCAGGGAATTAACGTATCGTTATCCACGCCTTGCCAGAAATAGCTTGCTTTTCACTTGTTCAGCCTTCCCAGAATCAAGCAGTTTGCATTACCCATCGATAGCAGCTATTCATTTTTATGTCTTTATGCTATAATGCAAGCGAAGGAGGTGAGTATGGCTAAGGGAACGCGAATAACTGTAGATTTAGGAAGTGAGGAACTCCTTAAAGCGATAAAGATTGCTGCTATCGAGCGAGGTAAATCGATTCGAGAAATCACTACCGAGGCGTTCCGAGAGTGGCTTGAAAGAAGGGAGGCTTTGGAGGATAAAGAGGATCTAAAAGCCATGATGGAAGCTGAGAGCGAATACCGAAAGACTGGAGGGCGATTGTTCGATGATATTGTGAAAGATTTAGGGAAGGAAGAGTTCAGGATGTCTTGTCTATCTGAACCTAGCTTAATGAAGATTTGGGATAACTCGGAGGATGCCCTTTATGACAACCTGTGAAAGAGGAGATGTAGTTCTTGTGAAATTTCCCTTCACTAGTTATAAGGAAGGAAAGAAACGCCCTGCTGTTATTGTGAGTGTTAACGCTTATAATCAAGCAGGTGATGATGTAATAGCAACCGCTATCACTGGAAATCTTAAGGCTGCTCGGCGTCCTGGGGATTATCTTTTATCTCGCTGGCAAGAAGCAGGGCTTCTTAAGGAATCTTTAGTTAAAAGTGTCATTTTCACTATTGAAAAGTCACTAATTGCTCGAAAGATAGGGAAGGTAAATGAGGTTGATATGAAAGGAATTTCTAAGGGATTAATGGAAGCTCTTGGACTCAAAGCAGGGAGTCAAAGTTCACTTTGTTAGCGATCCATTGCCTCTGTAGGTAGTGAACTATTAGCAAGCAGAGCTTTGCAAGTCCTCAGTATTCCTATGCCTGTTTTCTACAGCCCTCTTAGCTGAAGCGAAAATCTCCTTTGCCTGAAAAACTTAACCAAAACGTCAAACGCGAAATAGAAAGACTGCCAAAATAGAGTTGAAGAGGAGGAAGTCAAGCTTCATCTCCAATATAATGACACTCCTGCCTGGCAATGTCATTGCTACAGGAGCTCCCTCAGGCATCGGACCTATGAAGCCTGGCGATGTTGTCGAGGTAAAAATTGAGAACATAGGCACACTGAGAAACTATGTAGTGGACGAGGAATAGTCCCCGTTCTTTCTTTAATTTTTATAGCCTTGTTAAACCCATGGGAGGCTCGTATAATTTCAAATAAGAGTGGAAAATGAAGCAAAAAGTATTTTGAAATTTCTGAGAGAAAGATGAAAGGCTTAGAAAAGGCTGATGTAAAGAAGGCTGTAGAACTCTTAAAAGGCATACTAGCCGATCTTGGGCTTAGCAATTGCCAAATCATGCTTTTTGGTTCAAGAGCAAGAGGGGACCATACAAGCGATAGCGATTATGATTTCTTAGTTATCATACAGAATCCTATGAGTTTAAGCGAGAAGAGAAGAATCATCAGTTTCATAAGAATGCGTATGGCGGAGCATAATATCCCCGTGGACGTGTTCCTGAAAGATATACGAGATTACGAAAGTTATAAACACATCGTGGGGAGTTTATCCTATGAAGTAGGGAAAGAGGGAATAGCAGTATGAAAAAGGAAGTAATTGAACTTGCAAACAAATGGGTAATGAAGGCAGAGCGGGATTTCAAGACGGTAGAGAAGCTTATGGGAGTGGGTGAAATAATTACCGACACTGCATGCTTTCATGCTCAACAATCTATTGAGAAATACTTGAAGGCTTTCTTGATTTATCATCAAGTTCCATTTGGGAGAACCCATGATTTAATCTTTCTAGTCCAGAAATGCAAAGAGGTTGATAAAGATTTTGAAAAGTTCAGCATTCCGAAGATAGATAAGCTCACAGATTATGCAGTGGAAGTTCGGTATCCGAATGAGTTCTATATACCCACATTAGAAGAGGCAAGAGAAAGTTACCAAATTGCCGGGGAGATGAGAAACTTTGTAATAGACAAACTCAAAGGGATTCTAAGATGAACGGCTTCAAGCAAATCAAGATATTGGATATGTACGCAAAAGGTGAGCTATCGTCGAGTAGAGCTTCACAGATGCTTGGCATCCCAAGGGCTGCATTCTACAGCCTTTTGGCTGAGACAAATACCCCTTTGCCTGAAAAACTTAACCAAAGCATCAAACGGGAAATAGAAGAACTATTAATATAGTGGGCAATAGAAGAAAAATTTAAACAAACGGAAATGAGCTTGATTCCAAAGGATTGGATATGAAAGGAGGGGAAAATCGTCTTGGGACAAGCTTCCGTTGGGTATTCTAAGAGAACCTTCATGAAAATCCTGGGAAAATATAAAATCTCTATTTCCAATTATCCCGCTGAGGAACTGAAGAAACACTTAGAGAATGCCTAAGATTGTTATATGCAATGAACTTGACATAACAATCAAATATTGCTAAGCTAGATAAAACATAGCACTCGTCTCTGCCACTAAATTTGTAGCAGTAGTGCTATAATTAGTAATACAAGAACATGGGTGCTACAACTTTATTACAAGGTCTTTATGCTAAAATTCTATCATTTTTAACAATTTTTCTTGTTATTCTACCTTTTAGCTTTGTTATTGATTTGACAAAAATAAGAATTAATGTTAGATTATTATCACTCTGGAGAAAATACAAAGATGAGTAACAATCAGAAAAAAGGCCGTAGACCTCAGAGAGGCTATCCTATGCATCTATTACAAGAAGCTCTTCAAGTTTCTCAAGCTATTCAAGACAAAAACAATGGGCAACCCTTCAAGAGGATTCTTTTAGCAGACAGCATTAACAAAAAACCAATGAGCACTGGCTTCAGAGACATACTTAGCTCCAGTTTTAAATATGGCCTGACCATGGGAACTGAGAAGGCGGAAAATATTAGTCTTACCGAGTTAGGGCGGTCAATTGTCAAACCACGAGATGCAACAGAGAAAGCCAAGGGGCTGATCGAGGCTGCACTTAAGCCTGAACTATTTAGGAGAATCTATGAACACTATAACAATGGTAAATTGCCACAAGGGCAGTTTTTCAGGAATGTCCTAGAAGTGGACTTCGGGGTTCCCTCCCAAAATAGTGAAGAGGTCGCAGCACTTGTGACCGAAAATGGAAAGTTTGTGGGGATCATTCGTGATATTAAAGGCTCCCCCTATGTCATTTTAGAGCCAGGGCAGGTTACCGTTGAGGAAGTGGAGCCTACTGAAGTTTCAGAAGTCATAAGTCGGCCCACTGCGGAAGAAATGCCCCTATCACCTAAAGCAAAGGAGGTTCGCGTGTTTATCGCACATGGCAAGAATGAGTGCATTCTTCGCCAGATCAAAACAATGTTGGAATTTGGGAGATATCAATATGAAGTGGCAGAGGAGACTGAAACCACAGCAATACCGGTGCCTCAAAAGATTCTGGAGGCAATGCGGCGTTGTAATGCTGGGATTATCAATGTCTCTGCGGATGAACAGGAGCGATTGGAGAGTGGGCGATACGGGGTTAACCGCAATGTGCTAATCGAAATAGGCGCAGCTTTTGTTCTATATGATCGAAGAGTCATTCTGGTAGTTGATAGACGTGTCGACCTCCCTTCTAACTTACAGGGCCTTTATGAGTGTGAATATGAAGGAGATGAGCTATCCTGGGAAGCTGGTCTAAAACTACAGAAGGCAATCACAGGATTTCAAACTAGTACCACCGGCTAATAAGTAGTTCCATCTGAGCTCCATGTGCTTAAACATCCAGCCCTTCAGAAACGAGGATTGGCTTTCTACAAAGGGGCTCCAACAAAGTGGAAAATGCAATGTTAAACAAATAAAAGTTCGTCTGCTTACATTTGTGGTGTTATTCGCTGGATAAAGGGGTTCGTGAAATGGCTAATCCTAACGATAAAGTTCGAGATGCAATCCTTCGTTACCTATATAACTTGCACCAGAATGCACGTGGCCCAAGAGGCGTTGCGACAAAGATTCGCGACCTACATACAGCGATGAAGAAGCAAAGAATTTCTTCCAAAGAGGTAAACTCTAACTTGGACTACCTTATTCAAAAAGGGTGGGTCAAAGAAGTTATCACTGAGCGTGCTTTTGCTACTCCACAGGGAACAGTCCGAAAAAGCGAGGTTCACAGCTACAAGATCTCAGACATCGGAATTGATAAACTTGAAGGCGCATCAGTTTATAGTCGAGTAGATAGGTTTCAAGGAATTAATATTACGAACATTAAAGGGGTTACTATAGTTGGGAGCGGGAACGCAGTAAACATGGAATATTCGGATCTTTATGAAGCCCTCGACAGTCTCCAAGAACTACTGAGTAAAGCAAAGAATCTAGATGAGGAGGACAAGTTAAATGTTACAGCAGACGTAGAAAGCCTTAAGAATCAACTTTCAAAGTCTAAACCAAACCGAGATGTAATTGCTTGTCTATGGTCTGGCATTGAAAAAGTTGCGAAGGTAGCAGGGATAGTAGAGCTCACACATAAGATTGCGAAACTCATAGCACCGTTTTTAAGCTAAGATACTACATAATGATTAGCATCTAGCATAGGCTATAGACTATGCAGCGTAAGAGGGTAGCTTCCCAGCTTAAGCGCAAATAAATGAAAAGGGCACAAAAAGACAAACTCGAGAAGGCTCTCAGTAGCTACTTTAAGGAAATCCATAAGATTTATCTGGCGGGTGATTTTAGAGAGGAGAGCTTTTACTCCTCGCTAAAGGCACTTATTGAAGTATGCTCTAGGTTTTTCCAGCTCGAAAGCAAAGCAGGAGTTCTTGTCCAGCCTAAAAGGACAGAGGTTGGCATCCCTGATTTTCTCATTAGAAAAGACGGGGACATTATAGGATATATCGAGGCAAAGTCACCTGATGCAAATCTTGATGATGCTGAGAAATCCGAACAACTACAAAAGTATCTGGAATCCCTTCCAAACCTTATCTTGACCAATTTTCTGGAGTTCAGGCTGTATAGAAACGGCAATCATATGCCTATAGAAAGGGTAGAAGTAGGTCGTCAGTCTACTTTACTGACTTTGAGGTATGCTCCTGTCCCTGAAAAGTTGGATTTATTCTTCGAACTTTTTGAAAAATTCTTCTCCTTTTCCATACCCGAAATAAAGACATCTTCTAGCCTTTCCATCGAATTGGCAAAGAAGACACGATTCCTTGAGCACATCTTGCAAGAGGAGCTTTCCATAGAGAACGAAGAGGTAACTAGATTCTACAAAGCCTTCCAGGAGGAGCTTATAGAGAGTTTGACAAAGGAGAGGTTTGCCGACCTTTATGCTCAGACCATCACTTATGGACTCTTTGCTGCCAGGATGAAAGTTCATGATAACTTCGATAAAGATATTGCCTGGAAATTTATTCCTGAGAGTTTACCTTTACTCAGGGAAATCTTCTACTCCTTCACCGGGCCTCATTTCCCGGAATCAATAGTCTGGGTTGTTGATGATGTAACTCAAGTGCTACGAAAGGCAGATATTTCCTCTATTTATGAGGAATTTAAGACCACAAAGTGGGAAGAAGACCCAGTGATTAACTTTTACGAGACCTTCCTCAAAAATTATGATCCTGAGGAAAGACAAAGACTAGGAGTTTACTATACTCCGCTGCCGGTAGTTTCCTACATCACAAGATCAATCCATAAGCTTTTGAAAGCAAAGTTCGGAAAAGCTGAAGGTCTTGCTACCAATGATGTAACTCTTCTCGACCCAGCGGCTGGAACTTTGACCTTCGTTGTCCAAGCCATAAAGCAAGTTCAGAAGGAATTACAGGAAAGGAACAAAGCAGGGCTTATAAAGCCCTATATAGAGAAACATATTCTGCCAGACTTCCACGCTTTTGAGATTTTGGTAGCTCCATATACCGTAGGGCATTTCAAGGTGTCTATGGTTCTAGAAGAAATGGGCTATAAGTTCAAGGAAGGTGAACGATTCCAATTCTACTTGACGAATACCTTAGAGATGAAAGAACCAAAGCAGGTCAGCTTTCTCATAGATTTAGCTAAAGAAGGTCAGGAAGCTAAGAAAGTGAAAGAGAAGATAATCTTAGTTATTCTTGGCAATCCTCCTTATTCAGTGAGTTCGGAAAATAAATCAGAATTCATCGAGGGTTTAATGAATGACTATAAAGAAGATGTGCGAGATGAGCGAAATATACAACCCCTTTCTGATGATTACATAAAGTTCATCAGATTTGCTCACTGGAAGATTGACCAGTCAGAAAAGGGGATTGTAGGATTTATCACCAATAATTCTTATCTCTCTGGTGTAATTCATCGTGGCATGAGGAGGAAACTTTTAGAAACTTTTGATGAGATTTACATTCTGAATTTGCATGGCTCTTCAAGGGTAGGTGAAAACCCACCTCCGGGTATTAAGGATGAGAATGTCTTTGCCATCCAACAGGGCGTGGCTATTGCTCTTTACATGAAATTTGAAAAACCACTTGAAGAGAAGAAAGTTTACTATGCTGACCTTTGGGGACAAAAAGGCGAAAAGTATGACTATCTTCTGAAAAATGATGTAGAAACTACAAGAGAGCATAAGAAATGGCGGGAACTTAAACCTGCTGCACCCTATTATTTCTTTGTTCCCAAAGACTTCGCCTTGCAGGAGGTATATGAGAAATTCTGGAAAGTGACGAAGATTTTCAAGGAATGGTCAAGTGGGGTAAAAACACACAGAGACCACTTCGTGGTGGGGCTTACAAAAGAAGAAATAATCCAAAGGCTCAGGATATTTACAGGGAATCTAGCTGATGAATTGGTTGGCCAAGCATTAGATCTCGAGGATACGGGAACATGGAGATTGTCTGGAGCAAGGCAAAAGGTAGCAAAGAGGAATCTGGAGGAGAAAATCTATCCCTATGCGTATCGGCCTTTTGATATTAGATGGATTTGTTATGAACCCTCATTGATAGACAGGGGTAGATGGCCGTTCATGGGTAACTTCTTAAAGGACAACTTATCTCTCGTAGTAACAAGGATATTGGCAAAATCTCCTTTCGCCCATGTATTCGTCTCTGATTCTCTATCAGATATTTGCTTAGTTTCGACAAAAACTAAAGAAACAGCCTACTTCTTCCCCCTCTACCTCTACCAAGATGAATCTAAAGGGCAGCTTTTTGAAAAAGAGGCAGCTGAACTAAAACGCAGCCCAAACTTCACTAACGAGTTCTTGCAAGCCATGAAGGAATCTCTGGGCATGGAACCTACTCCTGAGGAGATTTTCTATTATCTCTACGCTGTCCTTTATTCTCCTACTTATCGCAAGCGCTATGAGGAATTTCTCAAGATAGACTTTCCCAGAATTCCTTTATCTGCTGATTATGAATCCTTCAAAGCTCTGAGCAATCTTGGCAATGAGCTTGTTGAACTTCACCTACTCAAACACAAGGCACTCGATGAAACCGATATTGGCTTTCCAGAAGGTGGATCCGATAAAGTGGAAAAGGTTCACTATGATGAAGTAGCTCGCAGGGTTTACATCAACAAGGACCAGTATTTTGAGGGTATCGCAAAGGAAGTGTGGGAATATCGCATCGGAGCCTATCAGGTGATGGAGAAACATTTGAAGGATAGAAAACGGCGGAACCTATCCCTAGATGGAATAAACCATTATATGAAGGTAGCCAAGGCAATCCGGTTGACAATTGAGCTACAGGAAAAGGTTGACGAAGTCTTCTGTAAATAATTTGGTACATACAGACGATAGCATCAAATCTATGCATGAGTTCATCACCGAATGTGGTGATGAACCAGTAAAACCGGATGCTTGCAGTGGCGAAGCTTATACTAATAATAAATTTGGAGACTTGGCAGAACAATATATCACGTGTCTTTTGAAGGAGACCGGCATTACCAAATTAGTGGCAAGGGAAACGCCATCCCCTGATTTTGAAGTCCTTATTAATGGGGAAAGGTTTTTACTTGAAGTCAAGGCTGTCAGCAATTTGTATAAGAACCTCTTCCACTTGCTTTGGGAGACTGTTGAAGAGGAAAACAATGACACCTTCTTAGAGAAGGCGAAGATTCTCTTTGATAACTGCAATTTTTACCTTACTCCTGCCGAGATCCACAGAGGAGACGAAAGGGAATTTAAAGAAGAACTGAAGGGGATAATTAAAGAGATACAATTACCTCTCCATAACAAAACTGACTTTCAAATTAAATGCAAGCTGAAAATGTACGCGCTGTCAATAAGCCCTGCAAAGCACAGGATCGAAGGAGCCCATTCTTTAGTAGTAGGCTGGCTCCCAAATGAAACTAAGACTTTAGGTAACATAATTTCTGAAAATAAAAGGCAGGTTGGAAGTAGCGATATTTTAGTCGTTATCTTGTTGAACAAAACTATCGGGCAAGATGACTTACTGGATTTTTTCTACCGACCAGTAGAAAACGTGCTATCTCTGCAAGCCAAACAGGAAATTTCACAAAATGTTTCAATTCGCACTATGACCCAATATCAGTATGAACAGGCAATTTGGGGACGGGAATTCGAGGATGAGCAGGGTCAGTTACATACCATTGATGAACGGCTGAAATCTGTCATTGTTATCTATCCTTCCTCCAAAACATGTTTGATTTTCCCCTCGATCAAGCATTTTGGGAATTTTAGTGCTCCTGAATATTTTTATTTACGAAAGTTTTTAGAAGGAAAGAGATTTAAATGCTGCTGGGCTAGTCACGAGGTTAAGCTGGTAAGGTGAGAAAATATCGAATTGGAGCTTATCAGGTAATGGGGGAATATTTGAAGGATAGGAGAGGGATACAAACGCCTGGAGCCAAAGGCAAAGAGAGTGGGGCAGCCAAGAGATAGCCTTGAATACCGTAACTAAAAAGGGTACAATTGTCCCCATAATGAGTACAATGACTGAAAGCTATAATCTGTCTACAGTCTTGTTTGGCAAGACCCGCCGAGCAGTTCTGTCCCTGCTTTACAGCCACGCCGATGAGTCCTTTTACCTACGTCAGATCGCCCGCTTCTCCGGCACAGGTCAGGGTGCCATGCAAAGGGAATTGAAACAGCTTTCCGCTGCAGGAATTATCCGGCGGACTGTGAGAGGCAAGCAGGTTTATTATCAGGCTAATCCAGAATGTCCTATCTTTACTGAGCTGAGAAGCTTCGTGGTCAAGACAGCCGGGATTGGAGATATATTACGGTCTGCTCTGGCTCCACTGGTAGACAACATCTCGATTGCCCTAATCTATGGTTCTGTAGCCCGTGGCTCAGAATACCAGTCCAGTGACGTGGACATCTTGGTAGTGGGCGAAGTGTCATTCGCTGAAGTCGTTGAGAGACTTAGCCTTGCCCAGGAGACGCTGGGGCGGGAAATCAATCCCACAGTGTATCCCCCAGCCGAGTTTAAAAGTAAAATCGCCGAGGGACATCATTTCGTTAAGTCAGTCTTGAGCGGGAGTAAAATATATCTAATTGGAGATGAACATGAGCTTGCACGACTGGTTGAAAAACGGCTGGCTGATCGAACACCAGACTAGCCCCCAGGAGATTGCAGACCTGCTGAGCGTAGCGGATCGCGACCTAGATAACTGCCAGGCAGCCGGGTTGAGCCCGGACTGGAAGTTAAGTATCGCCTATAACGCTGCTCTCCAGATGGCGACTGCAGCCCTGGCCGCAGCTGGCTACCGTGTGCTGCACGGGATGCCCACCACTATCGGGTGATCCAGTCGCTTGCCTATACCATCAGGGCTGATGCCAGACTGATTACCCAATTTGATGGTTTCCGAAAGAAACGGAACATCAGCGACTATGAACGGGCAGGAGTGGTATCTGACCAGGAGGTTAAAGAGATGGTAACTCTGGCAGGGAATCTCCGGGCTTCTGTGATAAAATGGCTCCGCACTAACTACCCAAAACTGCTACAGGAGTGACCAATGCCCGCACATGATATTATAGATAACCGATTAAAGAGATATTCCGCTCTTAATATTCCAAACGCCAAGGCAATCCACTTAACAATTGGGTTACAAAGGAAAATCGACTCTATATACGTCAAAGTTGACCATCTAGTCGCACCACCGCAAGTCGCGGAATAAACCGACCACTTACACTTCCCTCTCAAAAAGATATAAGCTCTACCGAAAAACTGAGATGGCATTACCATCGCATTATTTGTAAAATACAGATATGAAAAGGGAAGTTAAGAACTGGTTAGACTCTGCCTGCTACGACTTAGAAACAGCCGAGCACATGTTCAACACCGGTAGGTATATCTATACCATCAAGGAGATTCTTCGCTACGCTCAGAATGACAGGGGCGCAGATTTATGTGTTATTTAGCGACAGAGGAGATATTGAAGGCAAAAGTTCAAGAAATCACTGATAAGACACCGCCTAATATCCACAATCTGGGGTATCTCATCGAACTTGCCGAGCTCTCACCCCCAGAAGAGATGGGCAAATTTTTAGGGGAACTGCGCAACTTGAGCATTGTGACAAGATACCCAAAGGACTTTCAAGAGATGCTTAAGTCCTTTACTAAAGAAAGGACAAGAAATTTTTTAGGAAAAACAAAGGAGGCTTTCCAATGGATAGAGCAGTCTATCAAGTCATAAAGGATTATAGAAAGATACTCGAAAGGGCAGGGGTCAGAGTAAACAGGATAATCCTATATGGCTCTCATGCCCTCGGCTTGTCCAGAGAAGATAGTGATATAGACTTGGTGGTAATTTCCGACGATTTTGGGAAAATGGATTTATGGGAAAGGTTAACCCTTCTTGGGCAGGCGACAGCAACACTCGGAAAGCCTATCGAAGCCCTTGGCTACACAGAGAAGGAGTTCATCTCAGGAGAGGAGGGAAGTTTTATTGTTGATGAGGTTAAAACTAAGGGAGTAGAAGTAAAGTGAAAGAAAAGAAACTGGCTAAGGTCTTCTATGCTGATCTGTAGGGAGCATCGCGAAGGAAGTGTGGGGATATCGAGTTGGAGCCTATCAGGCGATGGAGAAATATTTGAAGGATAGAAAAGGGCGGAAGTTATCTCTGGATGAAATCAGTCATTATATAAAGGTAGTCAGGGCAATTCGGTTGACGATTGGGTTACGAGGAAAAATCGACCCTATATACGCCAAAGTTGACCAGCTAGTCTTGGAACTCTTTTCAGGGTCTAGAGCTTGATTTCCTTTAAAGGCATGACTAGAGGAAGACCCTTGAGCTTAGCTAAGAGCTTGTAATCAGCGGTGAGCAGGGGAATATGGCGTGTCTGTGAAACTGCCAGGTATGCCGCATCATATATGGTAATGTCCTGGGAAAAGGCAAGTCCTACCGCTGATTCAAAGACCTCACGAAAATTCACCAGCTCAAGCTCTAGCTTAAGAAGACTCATAGCTGCCCTTGAAACATCTTCTTTCCCAAGATTCGGATTGAAACGAAGGGCGTTGCAAACTTCATATAGAACTAAAGAGGAACTCATGAGCATTAATGTTCCCTCAACGTGGTTGTTCAGCAGATTTCTTGACTTCTCGGCGTCTTCTTCAAACTTGGAGAACCATTTAACTACAACACTGGCATCTACCACATATCTGGAGGGTACCTTCACCTTATCTCCCTCCACTTCCTTATCTCAGCTACCCCATCCCACTCGCCCGACTTTTCCCTCAGCTGCTCTAGCTCCAAAGCCGCCTTTGTCATTCCTTCACGCTTTTCTTTTTCTCTCTCCTCTTTTTCCTTCTGTTCGATGAAAAATCGGAGCGCTCGCTGGATAAAGCCACTTCTAGTATCTCCTTGCCTGCGAATGAAGGCGTCCACCCTTCTTAGCTCTTCATCGGGCAAGGTAATGTTTATCTTTACTGCTTTACCCACCTTGATACCTCCTTCTATACCCACTATAAAGCTTACTGCTAAAGAAGTCAAGGAGGCGTACTGGTTCACGTGATTGGTGACACATTGTCTCCTCGCCCTCCCATCACAAGGGTAGTCCCAAGGAAGCTTGGAACAAGAGCTGCAAGCCCTGAGATTGTCACACCCCCATACCCCGGTCGGGGACAAGCCCTGACCCTACGGAGTACTCATCGTATGAAATCCAAAATGCTAAATCCTAAGCACTAAATAAGCCCAAATATCAAAAGTTCAAAACCGCTTCGGTTATTGGACTTTGAAATTGTTTAGAATTTAGAGTGGCGGGGTTCATCCCCGCCTTATTCTCACAATGGAATAAAAAAATGCCCCGGGTGTCACTTATCTATCTGAGCTAGATCAGGAGGTGAGAAGATTGAGGTGCCTCAGTTGTCTCCTCCTCCCGCCGACCCAGAAACTACTTCTTCAACGCCTCTGTCAACTCGGTGTAGCTTTTCATTGCGGATACGTTGCCCAAGAAATGCTTGAGCGAAGGACTTTTGGTCCTGAGCTGTTTCAGATCCTTATAGATCGGACTAACCGAGGCTGGGTCCTGACCGTAGACGCCATGGAAAGCAAAGTAGGCCTGGTTGAGCTTCCTAATGTAATAGCCATGTGCCACAAATTCCTTTCTTCTCTCCTCCATGTAATGCTCAGCCTCCTCAATCTTTCCCTGAGAAAGGTAGTAGTCCACAGTCTTGCGGCTCTCTCTCATTTCAGCATCAAAATCGAACTCCAGGGCATTGCGCTCCACTTTCACTTGCTCCTGACCCTGGTAATATCTGGCATAAACCTCAGAGCCGATCTCATTGCTGACCATGCCCACCAGAGTTTCATTCATAGTTAGCACGTCAGGGTTTCGCCTGATGCCAACTGCGTCAAGCAGGTAGAGAAAGCCTAGCGGTTTAAAGGCAAGATACTGGTGAAGCCATTCCTCCACCGCCGTATTTATGGTATAAGTCAGGCTAAAATGGTCGCCGACTATTGTGGGATAGGTAGCTCCAAAACCGCCAAGCTCGGCAACGAGGGATGACAAGCCTAGTTCGCTAACCTGAGCCTCAATTCTCTCCATCTCCTCCACGCTAAGTTCCTGGCGCAGCACCATCCTGTCCAGATACATTATCTTCTCTCGCGGCGATACCACCAGCAAATGAGGCGGCTTTTCAAGTCTGAAGATGAGAGGTGGGAACACAGATATACCTTCGTCTGCCAGTACGGTCTTTATCTGGCTACGCATCCTTGTCTCCTGACTAGCCCTACCCTCTATGTGGAACATTTCCTTTGGGACAGAGGAGAGCGCATGCAGTTCCCAGGAAACAAACTTAAAGCGGTAAGGCTTAGCTATCTGCTGTAACTGGTGGTATCTATTTTGCTTATGGGCATGCATAGTGAAAAATAGAATCCCTCCTGCTAGAGCAACCACGACACCCAAGCAAACCATCCTTGACCGGAGCAGATTACACATATCTCACCCAAGGAAGTCTCAAAAACTCACCAGTAAATAACACTGAGCCCAGTAATCATATGTCAGATGAGCAAATACAACAGTAAAACTTGAGCCTAGTTGCTATATTCAGGGCAGCTATTTTACTTTCAGTATTCTACAATCAACTAAATAAGGTGATTCAAAGTGAGTTATTTCACCAACGTTTTTATTTGGAACCGGAAGCAACCTCGCCGAAAGCGGTTTGTTTAACTTTATAGATAATGTCGCCATATCCAACAAAATAGCATAGATTTTGTCCTCAGCAATGTCTCCAGGCAAGGGAATACAATCTAAACCAGTGCCACAAACAGAAGAACAAGCCAAAATGGTATTAAGATCAAGAAGTCCTTCGCTGCACCTGGTTGCCAGACCAAAATCTTCCAAAATAGGCAACATTAGTCCAGAATATCCACATTTTTTAACATTGATTGATTGCAAAACTTTGGTAATCATTCCTGAAATGGCAAGAGTCCCAGGAGCACCAAACTTGCCTAAGTTTAACTTTTCAAAAGCGAAAGCAATGCTTTCATTTTCTTGTAAAGATGGAGCTGTGGAAACATCAATCCCCTTTAAGAAAATCTTCTCCTTTTTCTCAATTTCCTTGGCAACTTTTTCAACCCTTTTAAGTTCGATGGCAAAAATGGAGGCAAGATTTTTCTCAGCTTCAATCAGATTTTTTGATTTCTCAAAGGCTTTTGACACCAAATCACTACACTCTAAACCTATGGAAAAGCAAGTTTCACCTTTATGATAACTTGCTGGGAAAAATGGAATATCTGGCGGACAATTTGAAAGAGCAGCAAAGCGGAAATTTCCATAGCCATTGTCTGTTTCCTTTGAAATCCTTACCACTATACTTGCTGCCTTCTTCGCAGCTTCATAATTTATGCCACTTGTCACATCTCCTATTGTCACCGAAGTCGAAACTACGGAGGTTACCTTATTTATCCCCGGAATTAAGTCGATAAACTTCAGGTTGGTAACTGTTCCCAGGCTGACAAGGTCAACTCCATTATTTACACAGCACTTCTCTATATTTCTTATTTCATCAATTATTTGATTCTGGTTTAATGTGCCAAGATACTCTGTCCAAGACTGAGTAGCAATCCTTAGCGTTTGTACTTCGTAGCCATTTTTCTGAAAAATCTTTCTTGCTCTTAAATTAAATTCAGCAATTTGCTTGATTTCCAATTCTTTTACGGGATAGGATAGATTGATTCCTGTTGTGATTGTTCTTATTTTCATAATAAAATGACTTCCTACAAGATAGCGATAGACGTTAGCTAGTTCGCCTAATTCGCTCCGCTTTATGGAATTCTACCATTCGCTATAATGACTCTCAAGGCTACCTTACACTTCGGAATCACAAAGAGCAGTACAGTTTTGTGGATTTGCCTAGTTCCTCCTTGACTTATGGTATTACAGAAATTCATTCTATTTCCCCTCTATCGTCTTTACGATTGCTTTATTTGCTGACATAATAAACCAAAATAACCTGGAGTAAATGTTTGCTAATATTTAAAATTAGATGAGTAGAAAGAAAAAAGGGGGAACCACAGGAAAACCCAGCAAGCGTGTAACGATAGGAATAGTTATTCTTCTTATTCTGATAGCAGTGGCAGTAGGGTTATCCAGAACACTAAAGGTATTTCATTAGTCCAATCTCCCCAGGCTTTCCAGACAGGAGAAAAAGAATGGTAATAGCAGAGATAAGCATTGTTCCTTTAGGGACAGAAACTCCCTCGGTCAGCAAATATGTGGCTCGGGCGGTTAAAGTCTTGCAGCAGGAGAAAGATATAAAATACGAAATAACCGCTATGGGGACAATTCTAGAGGGCGATTTGGACAAGATTTTAGCGGTAGCAAAGAAGATGCACGAAGAGACCTTCAATAAAGGAGTTGTCAGGGTGATAACCATCATTAAAATCGATGACCGGCGAGATAAACCTTTGAGCATGAATGGTAAGGTGGACTCGCTGAGAAGAAAATTGGAGGGTTAACTTAGTAGGTGGGAGATTGCTTCGCCTAGCCTATCCTGAGTACCATGAGATTCTTCGGTCGCTTTGCTCCCTCAGAATGACAAGCAGTGAAGGACTCTGAATGGCAGGAGGCGAAGGGGTCACAGTGACAAAAAGTGGCGAGAGACAAGCTCCCATGCTGGAGACCCTTCGCTGGTATTCAGGATGCAGTCAAATAATCTAGCTTAGGACTTACACTTCAATTGGCACGCCTATTTTGGGTATAACTACTTGCCTCTGAGCACCAACTTTATCTACAAAAAGCTCAGGGTGCTCAGTATGTATCGGAATGATAATCCTCGGATTGATTGTGTTGATAATCTCCGTCAGTTCAGCAGCGGAAGCATGTCCCGAGCTATGAAGACCTCGCTCAGTTCCAGCTACTTTGCCTGTTTCGGCATCGGGAACTCCCACAGCCAAAAGTCCAAAATGGTCAATCCATCGTCTCAGTCTCTTGATGTCAATACGCTGCTCCTCGTTGAAAGCCTCGCTGGAAGAGTAAATATACATCCCACCTCCGCTGGGCTCGATGTCAATTAGTTCATTAATATCCCAGAAGCTGAGACAGAGAATATAGTCTCCCTCATCACGCCTGATATCCTCAGGTTGAACCGTTTTACCTTGCTTCCCATACCGAGCGAGTAGATCGCTTTCCCAACTAACAGCCTTTTTAACCTCCTCATACACGACCAAGGTGTTATCTGCGATAGGGTCGGGTATTTCAGGCATTACCAGATGTAAGGATTGCAAGAGATAGGCGTCCTTCGGCAGAATAGCAAGTTTTCGTCCATGGCTCGCGGCAATCTCTCTGAATGTCAACAGCCTCTCCAGATTTCTGGGGCCGAAGTCAGCAATCACTAGCTTACCAGCAGCTTCCTTAATCTTTTGAAAGGCATTTTGCAGGACCTCCTCTTCGGTTACCGCCTTGCCTTCTTCGCCAATGTTAGTTCCTTCGCACAAGAGCACGACAGGCTGGAGCCTTGCTACTTCGTTAGCGAATTCCCTAGTCTTGTAACCTATCTTGCCATGCAAGCGTAAGTCGCCAGTGTAGACAATCCATCCCTCGCTTGTCTCAACAGCAAAAGCTGTTGCCCCATAAATAGAATGGTCAACGGGGAAACATTTCACCTTGAGATTGCCAATCTGAGTAACAGCTTTTGGCTGCCTACAATTCATTCTTCTGGCTCCAATTGTCCTCTGCCAAAAAGCCTGTGCTTCCGGGGACAATGGGGGTGGAGCAGGGAAACAGAATTGCCTTTGAAGTGAGGCATGTTGTCGCCAATCACGAGCAACAAGTAAACGCTCTTGCTCCTCACGAGGTACGGTGTAGCACACTTCCTTCTCAAAATCTCCTCGGCTTGAGTCCTGGATTGCTTTGGCAAGGAAAGCTGTGGTAGGGCTACACACAATAGGGATATCAGGGTTTAGAAATGATATATGACCACTGTGATCTAGATGAGCATGGGAGAGGAGGACTGCTTCTAAGCGAACATCCTTTGTTTCAGAGTGCAACCTTGACCACACATCGTCCCAGGATGGTTCGAGCTCACTTCGATAGATGCCCCTCAAAGGAGGGAGAAGCCCGATTTCAAATAGGTCTGCCAAGCCTCTACTGGCACGAGGTTTAAGATATTCCTCAAAGTATTGAGACCAACAAGCATAATTAATGCCGAAATCGAAAGATATTAGTGTGTTATCCGCCTCTACAAAAATCTTGTTCCCGCCTACTACCCCGGCACCACCATAAAGAGTAATACTAATCGCCATGGCATGTTTGATTTTACCAGTTTTATTTACTCTTGGCATTATGATAAACAGTACCGCGAGCAGGAAGGGGTCAAGAGATTCTTCGCCTAGGTTCTTCACTCCGTTCAGAATGACAGGATGCGAGGGCTCGCAATGACATAGCGGGCTCAGAATGATAAGAACAAGGGCGCTAAAACAATCCAGAAGCCCGTTTTTTGCACTTTGCCGAGGCTAATGCTACAATGCCAAAGACATGGTGCTTAGCGATCATACAATCAAAGAGGAGATTGCTAAGGGCAGGATAATTATTGAGCCTCTCGAAGTGAGCTGTATTCAACCGGCAAGCGTTGATATTCATTTAGATAGTAAACTTCTTGTGTTTAGAACCTGGCGCCATCCTTTTTATATTGATGTCAAGCAAAATATGGATGACTTATCTGAGCCAGTTGAGATTGATGAGGATAAGCCATTTCTATTAAATGCTGGGGAATTCGTTTTAGCTAGCACACTGGAATCGATTACCTTACCTGACGATATTGTCGCTCGGCTTGAGGGTAAGAGTTCCCTAGGCAGGATAGGGCTTTTAATCCACTCCACTGCGGGCTATGTTGATCCCGGCTGGCATGGACATCTTACCCTCGAGCTATCCAATGTAGCCAAGTTGCCAGTAACCCTTTATTATAAGATGCCAATCGGACAAATTTCTTTCCTTCGCTTGACTTCCCCGGCAGAAAGGGTTTATGGTTCACCTAGTTTAGGGAGCAAATATCAGGGGCAAAGTGGTCCCATTGCCACTAGATATTATAAGGATTTTACCAAGGAGCGCTAGATAGCAATGTCACCCACAGAATATATGGAGCGCGCCCTATCTTTAGCTAGATTAGCTATGGGACATACCAGCCCTAACCCAGCAGTGGGGGCTGTGGTTGTCAAGGATGGGCTTGTTGTAGGCAAAGGATATACGCAGCCTGCTGGTTTGGACCATGCCGAAGTGATAGCACTTCGCCAAGCTGGTGATAAGGCAAAAGGGGCTACTATGTATGTAACTCTGGAACCTTGCTGCCATTATGGACGCACCCCACCTTGCACTCAAGCCATAATCAATGCTGGCATCTCCGAAGTCCAAATAGCGTTGCTTGACCCTAACCCACTAGTGTTAGGGGGTAGTGTGAGAGAGTTAAATGAAGCCGGCATTAAAACTTACGTCGGCGTGTATCAAGAGGAAGCTTACGAAATAAATGCAGCTTATATTAAGTTTATTACTACCGGCTTGCCATTTGTTATCGCTAAGTTTGCCATGAGTCTTGATGGCAAGATTGCTACTAAAACCGGTCACTCTAAGTGGATAAGTAATGAAGAAGCGAGGAACTATGTCCATGCCTTGCGCCACACTGCTGACGCTATAATGGTGGGGGTGAATACTGTCATCATTGATGACCCCAGACTTACTGCTAGAGGTTGTTGTGGCAAAGGTGGTGAGACAAAAAAGCAACCACTGCGTCTAATTATTGATAGCAATGGAAGAACACCACTAAATGCCCAGCTTTTTAAGCAACCAGGCAAGGCTTTGCTTGCCGCAGTTGAACCTTTCGATAGGGAAAAGAAAGGAAGACTGACCCAAATTGGAGTTGAGGTGCTGGAATTACCAGAGGCGGAAGGACTAGTAGATTTGGGAGAATTACTCAAGGTGCTGGGAAAACGAGGCATAGTCACTGTTTTAGTAGAAGGTGGAGGTAAACTCCTGGGTTCCCTCTTTGACCATAAGCTAGTGGATAAAGTGCTAGCTTTCATTTCACCGATTGTCATTGGAGGCAGTCAAGCTAAGACTGCAGTAGGCGGGAATGGAGTTGATAGCGTGGTTGAAGCTTTACACCTTGACCGGGTTAATATTAGGAACTTCGGCGATAACATATTGGTCAGCGGGTACCTGAAGAAGAGGCTCTAGCGAAAATCATAGATTTTTTGGGGCAGTAGCATGTTTACCGGAATAATTGAGGAAATTGGTACAGTTAAGGAAGCAAGTTTAAATCACTTACTTATTGAAGCCAAAAGAGTGCTTGAAGGAACGAAGATAGGCCATAGTATAGCTGTTAATGGAGCTTGCCTCACTGTTACTTCTTTAAGCAATAGTACCTTCGGTGTTGATGTTATGCCGGAGACATTACGCCGCACTAATCTCGGCGGGCTTCATTATGGCGACCAAGTGAATTTGGAAAGGGCGCTAGTAATAGGTGAACGCCTTGGTGGTCATCTAGTATTGGGGCATGTTGATGACACAGGGGAAGTAATCTCAGCAATCCCTGAAGAAGCCGCCCATGTCATGAGGATTTCCGCCCCGGCCAAGCTAATGCCTTATATCGCTAATAAAGGCTTTATTGCTGTTGATGGTGTTAGCCTTACCATTACAGACCTTGATGATTTTTCCTTTACCGTATCTCTGATATCCTATACTATGAAACATACTACCTTAGGCAATCGAAGACCTGGCGATAAGGTTAATTTAGAGGCAGATGTGATAGCTAAATATGTAGAACGGCTGAAGGAACAAAGCGGTCGAGGCTTAACTGCCGACTTTTTAGAGGAATATGGATTCGTGATAAAAGGGGCTTAAAATGTTAGCTACTGTCCCAGAGGCGATTGAAGATATACGAGCAGGCAAATTTGTCATCATTGTTGATGATGAGACTCGCGAAAACGAAGGTGACCT
>JRER01000757.1_pt1 | contig 23698 bp, 18 predicted proteins | sample 210161 | NCBI WGS metagenome assembly JRER01 (sample SAMN03019618, study PRJNA260268) | marine sediment metagenome | biome: Marine; feature: Sediment; material: Clay; isolation source: clay from marine sediments 136 meters below sea floor depth collected from... | place: New Zealand: Canterbury...
GGACCAAAGGAGGAGATGAACAGGGGGCATCGCTACCCTCCGACGGCGGTGTTCCCGATATGCAGGTGGGGCCGGGGGGAGGTGCGTACAGAGGTCTGGGGCACTCTGGGGTCGTTGGCCTGCCCCTTGGCTCCCTGATTTGGAAGGTAGGAATAGGCAAAGATAAAGCGGGCGCAGAAAGAGGCTCAGATCACTGGATGCTAGCCAAGGTGAACCGAGCAAGGATTGCGCCCCTCTCTATTATAGCGCGTTCTGTCGATGGAAGCGATGTGGGGGTATGATTCGCTGTTATCATCATCGGTGTTGCCCTGGGACTGTGGCCGTTGCCGTTCTGGCGATTCGAAAAGCCAGGCCGTCACTTCCCGAACAGGGTGAGTTGGGGAGGCCAGATAGAGCGGGGATCGACGAGTGATAGACCGAGGATCTCCTTGAGTAGATTGGCGGTCCTCGGAGCATGACCTCCATACCGGTCGTTGAAGAACCCGTACACCTCGTCCACCTGGGAGGCGACTTCCCTCATTCTGCCCACCCAAGCAATGAAGTTTTCGGTTAGGTCTCTTGTACTTACAGCACCGGCAGTCCGGTTTCGAGATGGCCGGCCGAGCCATCGGAAGTACGAAAAGTCCGTGGTGACCTCCGAGGAAAAGGGCATCCATTCAAGATCGTTGAGACATAGGGCCATGTGGTGCTCTCGCAGGAGGGAGAAGACATCTTCTCGGAGGAGCGAGGCGTTTCTGAACTCAATAGCGAAGCGAAACTCTTTTTCGGTGTCGTGCAGAAGGCCCAGGAAGCCTCGGAACGCATTCAGGTTGTGATAACCAAACGTTGGGGGCAACTGAACGAGAATAGGCCCTATCTTGTCACCGACCAGGCTGATTGTCTCTAGGAATCTGGTCAGGTCTTCAAAGCGACCCTCGAGTCCATTAGCGTGAGAGATGACCTGAGGCATCTTGGCGGTGAAGCGAAAGCCCTCAGGCACCTTCTTGGCCCAGGAAAGAACGGTGGATCTCTTTGGGATGCCGTAGAAGGTGGTATCGATCTCGACGGTATCGAATACCTTGGAGTAGAGAGTGAGATATTCTCCGGGTTTAGTGCCAGGCGGATAGAATCTGCCTACCCAGTGTTGCCAGCCCCAGCCCTGGGTGCCCAATCTGATCCTTGCCTCTGCGGTTGATTCCACTGGCTATCTTCTGCTCGCTGGTTCTATCTGAAATCGTGACTTACTGATTGTACCAGTTGCGAGGTGCGTAGTCGATTGAGAAACCTCTCAGCCAGGATATTCCTCACCCGTCCATCAATAACCACTCTCCCTTCGATGATCGGGAACGGCTCCCTGCGTACGATCTTGTGATACCGCTTCACCACCTGGGGCCTAACGATTACGCTGATGTGCCCGAACTCATCCTCCAGGCTGATGAAGATGTGACCCTTGGCTGTCGAAGGTTGCTGCCTGACTATGACCAGACCCGCCACACGAACCTTCTGACCGTCTTCGAGGAGGTCTAGGTCCTTGCTTGGCACGACTCCCAGTTTCTGCCACCTCTCCCGATAGTACGTGGTGATATGTGGTCCTGTGGTAAGGCCCAGGACCATGTAATCGAGGCCTGTCTTCTCCCAGGGAGTCAGGTCCCTGAAAGATACCGCTTCCCCCGGCGCTGTTAGCGAGAGGGCTATCTGCTTGGTATTCTGGCTCTTTTTGATCTCCCCTAGCTGCCACAGGAGATCCCTTCTGGAAATACCCAGGCTGTCAAAAGCCCCCACCGTGATTAGGTTCTCGATGGCAGGCGTGGCCAGTCTAGTTCGCTCGCAGCACTCTCTGAGGGATGAGTAAGGTCCTTTCTCCCACTCTCTTTCCAGGGTTTTCAAAGCCGCCTCTCCGATTCCATCAACATATTCGAAGCCCAGGCGCAAGGCCCCATCCTCTATGATACACTTTCCATGAGATCTGTTGATGTCGACTGGTAGCACCGTCATGCCGTGTCTCTTGGCATCTTCCACGATGACACAAGGGGCGTAGAACCCCATCGGCTGGTTGTTGAGGAGGGCGGTGTAGAAGGCAAGAGGGTGATACAGCTTGAGAAAGGCCGTCTCATAGGTGGTTTTGGCGAAGGCAGCAGCGTGGCTCTTACAGAACCCGTATCCGCCAAAGGCTGCTAGTTGATCAAAGACCCGGTTTGCTTGGGCTGTTGAAAGTCTGTTCCTCATTGCTCCACTGACGAAGTGAGTTCTCAGTTTCTCTATCTCCTCATAGGATCGCTTGCGGGTCATGGCCCTTCGGAGTAGTTCCCCCTCCCCTGGGGTGAACCCTCCTATGACCGATGCCACCCTGAGCACCTGCTCCTGGAAGATGATGACTCCCAGGGTCTCCTTCAGGACAGGTTCCAACTCGGGATGGGGATAGGTCGCTTTCTCTAACCCTTGGCGGCGTTGCAGATAGGGATGGATCATCTTGCCTTGTATGGGGCCTGGTCGAACGATGGCTACCTCCACCACGATGTCTGAGAACTCCCTGGGTTGCATCTTGGGCAGCATCTGGATCTGGGCTCGGCTCTCCACTTGGAAGAGTCCAATGGTGTCTGGCTCACACATCATCTCGTAGATAGCAGGATCATCGAAGGGAGCCAGGCTGTCCAGGTCCAGGGATACCCCCTCCGTCTCCTTCACTAGCTCCACCGCCTCTTTCACCAGGGAGAGCGTCGCCAGGCTAAGCAAATCGGTCTTGATGAGCCCCAGGTCGGCTATATCGTCCTTGTCCGCCTGGGTAACTACGATGCCCTCTTTTCTCGCCCTCTCCAAGGGGATGGCCTCTACCAATGGGGACCCGGTGATGATCATCCCTCCGACATGCACGCTGAGATGGCGAGGATACTCCCAAATTTGCTCACATAGGGATATGAGATGTTGCCAAGGTAAGGCTTCCACTCTCCCTTGTGCATCCGCCACAGCGCGGGAAAGGGCTTCTGGATCAAAGCCATAGACTGATTTGGCGATTCTATCCAAGAGGTCAGGTGGAAAACCAAGGGCCTTGCCCACCTCCCTTATCGCGCTTCTGGCCTGGAAAGTGATCACTGTGCAGACCATCGCCGCGTGATCTTCTCCATACCTCTGATAGACGTACCGGAGCACCTCTTCTCGGCCTTCACGAGAGAAGTCGATATCGATGTCGGGGATGGTGCCTCTCTCCTCCGACAAGAATCGCTCAAAGAGAAGATCATGCTCGATGGGGTCAACACGGGTGACGTCCAGAACGTAGGCTACTATCGATCCCGCCGCTGAGCCCCTACCTTGGGCGGGGATGTTGTGCTGGTGGGCATAGCGGCAGATATCCCAGACAAGGAGAAAGTAGTCCTCCAAGCCCACACGGTGGATGACCGAAAGTTCGTGTTCCAGCTGGTCGATCACCCTACGACTCATAGGTCGGTATTTCCCTCTCGCCCCCTCGTAGCATAGCCAACGGAGATACGCGAAGGCAGTAGCACCGTTGGGAACAGGGAACTTGGGAAGGCGATGCTCGGTGAAGTTCGGGTCCAATTGGCACTGTTCGGCGATTCTCAAAGAGTTCGTAACCGCCTCAGGGTGATTGGGGAAGAGTTCCAGCATCTCCTCTGCCGACTTCAGATAGAACTCGGAGTTGGGGCGACGCCGATCTCCCAGTTCATCTAGGGGGGTATTGTGCTTTATACTGGTCAGCACGTCTTGGAGCGGACGACTCTCGGGAGTGGCATAGTGGGCATTGTTTGTGGCCACGTACCCTATCCCCAATTCCTTTGCCAAGGCTATGAGGTCGTTGGAGAGACGATGATCATAACCCACCATGTGGCGTTGAACCTCAATCCAAAAGCGCTCAGTCCCAAAGACATCTAGATACCTTTGGGCGGCTTCCATAGCCCCTTTGGTGTCTCCGCAGATGAGGGATTGTGCTATCTCCCCCCTATGGCAACCGGACAGAACCAGGAGACCGTCCATGTGTCCATCAAGATGCTTCCAGGCCAGCGAGGGATCGCCCTTTTCGTGGTCGAGTTGTGCCCTGGTGATGAGGCGGCATAGGTTGGAGTAACCGACCTGATTGTGAGCCAGAAGGGTAAGATGATAGCCACCATCTAGGGTCAATTCGGCGCCGATGACAGGTTTGATGCCTATTTCTCTGGCAGCCATCATGAACTTGACCACGCCATAGAACCCATCGTGGTCAGTGAGCGCCAGGGCAGGCATCCCTAGTTCTTGAGCGCGAAGTAGCAACTCTTGGGGAAAGGAAGCCCCATCTAGGAAGGAGTAGTTGCTGTGGCAGTGGAGCTCAATGTAACTGGACATGGCATTGGTTTTGCGGAGATGTCAAGATACCATTTCTTGTCTGGTTGCTGGTAGCAAAGGACGATTATCGTCCCGTCGATGAGGGTGACTCGATAGTAGTCCCTGCTGCCCCCGCCATTCCGCCAATCGTCTTCCACTCTCCAACGCTCGGTGACAGCCTCCACCAAAACCCATTTTCTATTGCGCTTGACGAACCAGGGTTTCCCTACGGCGGTGGGGCTGACCTCCACCGGGATTGGGGAAGGCGGGCCTATCTTACTTGCTCTTGTCACTGCATCACCTCCCATTATCTCATTGATACGCCTTACCGCTTGTTTCACCCTCTCCTTCTTAGCCTTCTGCAGATAGCCGAAAAGGCCTAGCTGCCGAGTTCCGTCATGGAAAGGTCTAAGGGGAAAAAGATGGACAACTACATCGGTCACCCCGGCTTTGAAATCCAGGGACGCTAGAAGGGAGCCGAGGCGTTGTGTGATCCTTGCCGGGTCGCTAGTAGCTTCTTTTAGGTGAGTCCCCGTCTGCAAAGTGCGGCCGCCTTCAAGGGTCAGTTCCAGCACGATGCCCTGGGCCTTCCGCCCATCTCTCCGCATGAGGGCGACTAAGTCAGAGACTGCACGCTCGATGTTGGCTCCTAGTATGGTCAGATCGAAGAGGGGATCTTCAAAAGAGATCCGGCCTCGAAGTGCGGGCTCTTCCGGGGTCGGGATAAGGGGGCGATTATCGTACCCTAAGGCTAGGTCGTGAATGAATACCCCTTCGGCTGCGAACTGCTTCGCCAGAGCATCCTTGGGCATTTGGGCTACTTGCCCCATGGTCTCGATCCCCAGGATGGCCAGGAAGCGTTTGGTCTGCTCCGAGGCAGGCAGAAAGTCGATGGGTATAGGTGCCAAGAAGGTCTGCTCCTCCCCTCTGGGAATCACTTGAGGCTTGCTGTGGGTGGCTAGTTGGGCGGCTACCTCAGCCACGAACCTGTTGCTTGCTATCCCTACCTTGCAAAGCAGGTTAGTCTCCCTCTTGATCATATCCCATATAGAGCGGGCGAGCTTTTCATCAGGCCCATAGAGGCGTTTTAGTCCCGAGGCCTCAAGGCAGACCTGGCCTAACTCTACCGTCTGAACCATGGGGGAGAAGGGAGCAAGGGCCTTGACTAGGTGTCGATGGACTTCTTGGTACCTCTCCTCATTCATGGGTAGAAAGATGGCCTGACGACAGAGCTGCTCTGCTTGCCGCAGAGGCATATCAGGGTGAACACCGTCTCCTGAAGCCTCAGGGGAACAACTGTAGACGGTGCCTTTCTCCCAAGGCCCACCCCCGATCACCAGAGGTTTGCCTACCAGCGAGGGATCGTCAAGCCGCTCGACTTGACAGGGCAAATACGGCACTAGAACGTAGGTTATCTTCACAAGTGTTTCCTTCTTAGTTATTGGGTTGAATGACACAGGCGTTCTATACTATAGCACAAATGTTCTATCATGTCAAGGGGGAGGGAGCAAGTTTTAAGGTGGGGAGTCGGAGGGCGAGAAGGAGAAGTCAGGTGCTTTGTACTGTGCGAGGCTGTTACATCACAAGCAATCTGCTGAAGAGTGCAAAAAAGCCCTTCTCACGACCATCGAAGGGACTGTTGTTTGGCAGATGATCTCGAGTTATTGGCAAGAATCGAAAGGGGGCGCAAAGACACTCGGACACTCGTTGCTTCTCTCATAAGCAAATGAACCGAGCGAGGAGTGCGCCCCTCTCTATTGTAGCACATTTTGTCAAGAGGAAGTTGGAGGCAGGTGAGGATGAACAGATGGGGGCGCAGAGAAGCTCAGCACACTGGTTGCTGGCCAAGGTGAACCGAGCGAGCGGTGCGCCCCTCGTAGATTATACCGCAAAACATGCCGGCCTGCTGGCGCACTGTAAGGGAGAAGCATGGGAAGGGGGCATTGGCCAAACGTACTTGGGAACAAAACGATCCTTTGATTTCCCCACCATCGCTTGCTATACTTGCCCCACATCATGACCAATTCCTCTGAAACCCTTGAAGGCAAACTTTACAACCCGGCTGCCCTACCCCATTGAACCACGTTCTTTGCCAATTGCACGAAGATAACAACGAGGAACATGAGTATCGCTCCTGGCAGGGTACTCTTGAGGCCATCTGGAAGCCTTGGGACCTGTGGCATATGACACTCAAGTTTGGTGCCTACATCTTGGAGCTATCAGACGGAAGAAAGGGCCTCGTCTTCACTGGGAAATGGCGAGGGGGCTACGCCAGCCGTCGGAGGGTCCAATTCGTGGGACCGGGACCTAGTGCACTCGTTGAGGAGATGATGCGATGGGAAGAATCCGCATAGGGCTTAGTTCATGGACTGATAAGAGCCTTCTGGAGAGCGGCAAGTTCTATCCTCTTGGAGTTGACGATGCCGAGGGGAGATTGAGGTACTATGCCTCTCGATTCCCCGATCTGGTGGAGGTGAACAGCACCTACTACGCACTGCCCTCCGAACGGAACGCCTTCTATTGGAATGGGCACACCCCCGACGACTTCGTCTTTGACATCAAGATGTACAGCCTTCTCACGAGACACCCCACCAAGCCACGCAGCCTTCCCAAAGACCTCTATAGAGAATTGGATGAGGAAGCTAGGTCCAAACAGCGTATCTACCTCAATCATGTATCCCAAGAGGCTGCCGAGGAGATCATGGCTCGCTATGTAAGCGCCCTGAGGCTCCTCCATGATAATGGCAAGTTGGGAGCGATCCTCTTCCAGTTCCCCAGGTGGTTCTACCCTGGACGACAATCGCTGGCTCACATCATCTGGTGTAGGGAAAGACTTGGCGACTACAAGATGGCGGTTGAGTTCCGCAATAACCTGTGGATGAACGGAGAGAACAGAGAGGATACACTGGCCTTCTTGACGAACTACGGCATCAGCTACGTCTGTGTCGATGAGCCTCAGGGATACAAATCGAGCGTTCCTCCCACCGCCGAGGTTACAAGCCCTGACTTGTCATATGTTCGCTTCCACGGGCGCAGGCAAGAGACATGGGAGAAGAGGGGAGTCACCGTCCACGAGCGAACCAAATACCTCTACAGTGAAGAAGAGGTGAAGGAATGGGCGCCCAAGATCGGGAACCTCGCTGAGAGAGCCCGTGAGGTGCACGTGCTGATGAATACCAACTACGAGGATCATGCTGTGATCAACGCGGAATTGTTGAAGACGCTACTTGGTCAGGGGCTCACCTTCGCGAGATAACTCACTACTCACGACCTGTCAGGGAGAAAAGACGAAGCCCCTTCCGTCCTCAGTTGGAAGGGGCTGGTCGTACGGGGATGGCCTCGTAGAGGCCAAGTCACGGGTGGCCTTGGGCACCACGCTCTCATCAAGCCGAGGGCACGCCTTGGGTTGGGCCTCTCCGACGACACGGCCTTCTCAGTGGCTTCTGCGAAGCGCGATGCATTCTGGCAGGCAAGGGGAAGCCGCACGCGCGCCGTGCTAGCGGGAGTGCGGTCTTTCCTTTCGTGGATTGGGCCTTGAGGGCATTTGGTCTAGGTATCTGACGTAGGATGCTGGCAAGGCGTTCTCTCGTGCGCCTTTCACCACTTGTGCCTTGTACCAATCATAGGGTCGGGGATCATCTGTGAGCTCAGAGGAGACGTAGACGTAAGCCTTTACCGAAGAATCTTGATCAGTTATCACATCCAAGCTAATTCGTGCGTACCCACCTTCAACTGCATCCAGATTGTCCAGTTCTGCCGGATCGATCTCGTACAGCACACCCCAAACTGCATCCCCAGCCTTGTCGGTAAGATTGGCCTTGCCTGAACCGTCTTCACTCTTCTTGGTGCATTCGAGACGCTTGTTCGGTAGCTTGGCACGACCGAGCGGTATTGCCGATGGAACGCGCTCTTGCATCCGTTCCCCGCTCATATTCGACCCATACGCGAAGTACGCGGCTTTTTTGGACACGGCTTGCTTTCAGCTAACTTCCGCAGACACTCTGCAGATGTACTCCATTTTCTTCTTGAACTTCTCACGCAATTCTTGACTGGACGAATCTCGGAGCTCATCGATATAGGCTTCGAATTCCCGTAGCAATTGTTGATGAAAGAGTCTTCGATTAATCACAAGTCCTTCTCCATCGTCTGCATACTTCACCAAAGGTATGTTCTCCCTCACTAGGATCTTGGAACTTCCCTCAAGTTCGGCTTGGTGGATGATGCCACTGCGGATCTGCCGGTAAAACATCTCTGCTGTTTGACTGGTGAAGTATCGACCAAAAGAAGTTTCGGTTAGAAAGCGGACGAAATACTCTCGAGATTCTCTCGGTGGTGTTCTGTGAGCCCCTTCTCGAAACTGTTGAAGCGTTTCAATCAATAGGCAATCCAGAGCCAAAACCACAAATCCAGAGTAAGTACACCTTTCAATGACAGAAATGAACTTCAGGAATCGTCCATCGATCCGGTCCACCAAGATATCTATCGCTTTTTGCCACCCTTCTTCCGTCGACAAATCCAAAGCTATCCAATGCCCGGCGGTGTAGTGAGGTGATATTCTTAGTGAATCGCTTACCATTGGTTGTCCTCTTGATGCGAGATTCGGTGCCTATATAGACGGGCTCTATACGCAAGGCATCCGGTTGAGCCCTCACCTCGGCCACAGCCTGACATTCCTTCTCCTTCGCTCGCAGCAGTAGCTGGGGTGGGCCAACCGTACACAGTGTCTGACCTCCTCCAAGGTCCGCCAAGGCGATCCGGGCGACGGCAAGCCCCTCCAAGGATGCACAATGACAGGCATCGCGCCGCCATCATATGTGTATGCCTACTACCGAGATCTTGCCCTCCTCCAATGTTCTAACTACTTGGAGTGATTCTGGCAACTCTCCTTCGTGAAATATCACTATTGCGGCTCTCGATAGTCCTGCTATCTCCAGCGCTTGTAGTGTTTGGGCAACAGCCGACGTGAGCCGCGACTTGAATTGAACAGGACCACCTCTTGTGAGTTTGGTTTCTACCAGGACTGTATGATCACCAAACCTAAGCACCAGGTCAGCCCTTCGGCCTCCGGGCAGTCTCGCCTCCGGCGTGCCTGATGCTGCTTTGGTTTGGGCGAAATATCGCAGTATTATCTCAGTGGCGTCAGCCACTCGTTCGATCTTGACCCCTGTCCTTTCAATATGTTTCTTCAGCCCAGCGAGTGCTAGCTCAACCTCTACAGTGCTTCCCAAAAAGGCAAGCCAGTCGTATACCGTCTGGACCACAAATCTTGCTTCATTAGAGGACACTTTCCGGCCAAGGTGGCTAGCCTCATTCCTGATTCTCTTTGCTCTTTTGTAGTTGCTCCATAGAACAGATCTCTTGTCTACTGGTCGGCCCAAAGCTACTGGCGTCAGAACACCTAGTCGAGAATCAAAATCCATGCGAGTCTTTTGTCTAAGCCACTTGAGCAACAAAGGATCGAGCTTCTCTGCGAGAACACCGAACACCCTACTGTGAACGAATGCTTCCAAGGCGGTTAGAGCCTCAAGTACTGCCGCACGCCTCATCTGTGGATCGGGTGATAGTAGCAAGGATTCGGCACCAGCAAGGAGCTCCTCTGGGGTATGTAGATCGGCTGTTTCAGCGTCCTCTTTTCTCCTGGAGTTCACGATGGATTCCTCCAAAACTCAGTCTGCCAACCGGCCTTTCACGATCTCGCTCAGTAAATCGTGTCTGCATCACATCGTCTGTCCTCAATCCCGCGGATCAGTCGTTTTCCCCCACATCCCTTCAGCACCATCACTGCCACACCGCTCCGTTTTGCTGGCCAACTGCGGCACAGAGAATGCTCAGAGCTCCCCTGCGCGGTCGAAGCCCAACTCGCTATCTCCCACCTGGAGGATCGTCACGTCCTCGTTGTGCCTGTAGATCCGAGAGCGAATGGGTGTGTGACAGCCAGCCGATAGGAGCCGCCATTGCCCTCACCATTAGCAGCTAGTCATGCTCGCCTCGGGGGCATTGTCCGCAGGACGCATTAGTGAAAGAACAGACTCAACTTCGTCGTCGGGACGAAGGAGCTCCGCTTCTCCTTCAAAGTGATAGGACACCCATCGAATACCTTCTTTGTCACACCTGTTGTAGAAGTAGCAAGCGTTCTGTTGGGTCTTGGGGCTTTCCATAAGCCGGATCAGAGGCAGTAGCTCAACGGGCTTGAGTTGAGTGTTGTGTAGCAGGTAAAGCTTCCGGCGGTCCATTGGAGTCAGCGTTTCTCGCGCAAGCTTCCTGAAAGGTGGCGTCGTCCCCATCAGCGACCTCACTCTGTAGTTGTACACCCCCTTGCTAAATGTACTGCTCTTTGGTTGAAGCAACAGCGCTGTGGTCCAGTGATCTGATATGACCTGGCGCACGTTGGAAAGGTTGGCGGTCAGCAGCTTCAGTCGGTTGCCAGATTCCTCGGCACTAACGATCCCACCATGTCCTACCCATCGATCACGGTACTCATTCACCTCACGGAGGATTGCAAATAGCTTCTTGCTCGTGAGCATGTCCAGGAACTCAGGATCTGGAAATCCGAACAGGGCTAGGAACCTTTCCCGCTGCCCCTGTTCACCGCTGAGAAGCGTGCGTGTTGTCTTTGCCAATCGCGCACCAAGGGTATTCCAACCCCCAAAGCTAGGAGTCAAAACCCAGTCTCGATATTTTGGATCCTTGTCTATCCAATGCCCTGCGTATTGACCGTAGAAATGCTTGTCCGCAGCAAAGGCGCTCAACAGCACCGTTGCAGTGAACTGGGACAACGCCTCAAAGAAATAGAAGAGCTGCCTCCACTTGCGCTCAACATCGTCTTCTCTGTGAAACGCCAACAGAATAGAAGCCAGGGGGAAGGGAACCGATTCCATCCAGCTCTCGAAGTCGCTGGCCGCATTCAGCGATTTGATAGCTCTTTCGATCTTCTTGGCCCTTTTGGGCTGGCTCCATAGTTGTCGCCGAAGCATCTCCAGTTGTGTCAAAGAGTCGGTAATCACCGAATCTATGCGAACCATTTCCATTTGCGTCCGCAGATCAGAGAGATACACACTTGCCGTCAGCAACCGCGACTTGCTGATTTTCGGGATGAACCCAGCCGATAGCGATCCTCGGATCTTTTGACCCAGCGATGAATTGAAAAAGTTGGCTACGTAAACCGCGGTGGCCTTCTCCGGGTCTAGGACTAGCTGAGCGTAGTTATGGGGTTTGATCTGAAGATCAGCGAGAGAACCGACAGCCGGCGAGCGGCCTATGAGCGGCAAGTATACAGCGTTCGGTAGATCCAAGAACGCCTCTTCCTCTCGTCGTCTGGCGAGATTGGCTTGTGTGGCGATTTCGCGGAGGGGCGTTGACGGCAGCCCCAGGCGACGACCAAGCCCCTCCAGCTCGCGTAGAGCAACCAATGCTTCCAATGAACGGAATGTTTGCGGATCGACCAATGCCCCAAGCTGCGGTATTCTGCCTTCTTTTCGTGCCTTTAGATTCTCAAGCAGGACATCATTAGCACTTGGATCAGAGCGCAACTCGCCGACGAACAAGTGCTGAGGCTTCTTCCTCCCAACAACGACTAGCGACCCACCCATTTGTGTTTCAGGGGAGAAGGTCCCCCTGGGCAACTCTAGCGACGCATTAGTGAAGAGGCCAAAGCGCGCGAGGTTAGCACGCACCGTGCGGGCGCCTGCCGACCCCATGAAGCCAGGCCCGACCACAAAGAAGCCGAGGCCACCGGGGTCCAACAACATCGACGCCTTGAGCATCACTAGGTTGTTCAATTGGTCGCGAAGCTCAACCGGGCTGCCATCCAACATCAGCGTCAGCGAGTGGCGCTTCAGCCCCCAGGGTAGACACCCGACGACAACATCAAAGCGGTCGTCAATATCGTCTAGAAGCAGTAACGGATCACCTAGCCTCCAATCGATAGGCGTGTCATCATGCAGCAGACGTGCAATCTCCTGTTCCTCGGCAACTCGGGAGAGGCCGATGGCCACCGAAGGCTCAAAGATGCGCACGAGTGCACCTAGAAGTCCTCCACTCCCAGCCCAAGGATCGAGTATGCTTCTTGGGGCAGACTCCTTGAGATAGGAAGTGATGAACGCAGGTATGAACTCAGGGCAGAAAAATGCACCTCGCCTGCCCTGTTGCTCCACAAACCATCGCACTTCATCCATGTCGATCACGATTCCTCGGGCTTTCGCCCTTTTCAAAAGAGAGAGTAGGTCGGGGCGAATCCCTTCACCTTTCATCTCATCGACGAGTTTCTTCAGCCGTTGTCTGGAGTCACTCACGGGCCTAGCCCTCCATTCACACTTCTGAATCTTCCACCTGCAGTTCGCGTCACGCCACTATGGAATCCTCCTCGAGTAGAGGGCCAACGCTAGCGCGGGACGCGGCTTTCCACAGCCAAGTCCATGGTACATCCTGGTTGCTCTGCCTCGGTGGTTCCCGCGAAAACGAACGGCTAGCGTCGTAGCTCCCCCTGAACGCCCTTGTCAGGCTGGCGCTGAAGGATCCATTGTCCAGTATAAATCTACTCCCCTTCCAACTCCTCATAGATGCTGTTGAACTGCTCTAGGGCAGTCTGCAGGTTCTCCACAATCTCCGCGGCGAGCATGTCGGGATCGGGCAGGTTCTCGGTGTCTTCCAGGCTCTCGTCTTTCACCCAGAAGATATCCAGGCTGACCTTGTCCCGCTGCATCAGTTCTTCGTAGGTGAAGGCCTTGAAGCGGTCAGTCTCCTGCCGGTCGTGGCGGTTTTCGGGATTGTAGCAAGAGATGAAGCCCTGGAGATCGTCATAGCGCAACGGGTTCTGCTTGAGGGTGAAGTGCATGTTGGTACGCAAGTCGTAGATCCATAGTTTCTCTGTCCACGGCTTTTCGCGGCCAGGCTTGCGGTCGAAGAATAGCACGTTCGCCTTCACACCCTGGGCGTAGAAGACGCCCGTGGGGAGCCTTAGCAGGATGTGAACGTCACACTCTGCGAGCAGCTTTCGCCTGACGGTCTCACCAGCACCGCCTTCAAAGAGCACATTGTCAGGAACGACGATGGCCGCCTTCCCATTGATTTTCAGCAGAGTTTTGACATGCTGGAGGAAGTTGAGCTGCTTATTGGAGGTCGTAGCCCAGAAATCTTCGCGCTCGTAAGTAAGCGCTGATCTGGCCCCTCTGCCCTCCGCATTGACGATGGTGACACTGCTCTTCCTGCCAAAGGGGGGATTGGTCAGCACCATATCAAAGCGATCTCCAGGATCGGAGATAAGACTGTCGGCCACAATGATAGGGCTCTCTTCGCGGCCAATCCCGTGCAGGTAGAGGTTCATGACGCATAGCCTGGCCGTGCTATCCACAATCTCCCAACCCTTGAAGGTGTCGTACCGGAGGAATCTTTTCTGCTCCCTGTCCAGGGCATAATTATCCGAGATGTAGTCGTGCGCCGCCAGAAAGAAGCCTCCGGTCCCGCACGCCGGATCGCAGATGGTCATGCCTGGCTCGGGGCGCATGACCTTCACCATTGCCTTGATCAGCATCCTGGGAGTAAAGTATTGCCCAGCACCGCTCTTGATGTCTTCGGCGTTTTTCTGCAGTAGGCCTTCGTAGATCTCTCCCTTCATATCAATGTCCATGCCCACCCAGGTCTCGGAGTCAATCATGACGATCAGCCGCCGCAGTTTGGCCGGGTCCTGGATCTTGTTCTGCCCCTTGCGAAAGATGTCACCCAGCATGCCCCTTTCTCTCCCCAGCCTCTCCAAGGCGCGACGGTAATGGGTCCCTAGTTCGTCGCCGTCTTTTGCGGCCAGACTGGACCAATCCCAGCCTTCGGGTATGGCGGAAGGCCTATTGAATGGGGGCTTGGTTTGCTCATCGGCCATTTTGAGAAACAGTAGATAGGTCAACTGTTCCACGTAGTCGCCGTAGCTCACTCCGTCGTCCCTCAGGACATTGCAGTAGTTCCACAGCCGTTGCACGATGGTCGTCGCTTCGTTTGTCATTTCACAGTGACTCCAACTGTTGTGGTTGTATCTTCTTCCGGTTTCTGACCCCAGTCTTCTTGGTCCTCTTCCTGGGCTTCTTGTCTGCCTCGCGGCTAGCCTTCTCGGCCTTGATGCGCTCCAAGAGCGTAGAGGCTGGCTCATCGGTAGGATCTTGAGCCACCAGTTTGCCTTCAAAGGCCTGCTTCAATATGCTCTGACGTAGCCGATCTGCTCGTATCAAGCTCTGCTTTACACTATTCTCCATAGCGTCTGCCACGGAGAAGCGGTGTTCGATTTCCTCAACGATACCAATCTGCTCAGCTAACGGAGGAAGCGGGATGGGTAGCTCTGCCAGATTGGTTAATGAGAGATTTGCCCTCCCAACACCAACAGTGAGATCCGACGCTTGCTTTTGAACTAAGGGTGCTCTCAGAAGGTAGAAGATGTATCTGTTATCCACGAGTTCCCAGAAACACCTGACTATAGCTAATGCTTGATTGGTGTTGGCGGGTATATCCTTCTCTTGCACAACGCCTACTCGCCCTATCGTTCCTGCGATAGAAATCAATATGTCCTGAGGTTGTAGGATCGAGCGTCGTAGAAATTCATTGGCCTCTTCATCAATGAAACGAGTTATGTTTTCGACGGTCCCGGCCTCGTTGATGTTCTCGGTTGTGATGAATTTGATCCCTTCATCCTCGTAAGAAAACCCGTAGCTCGTAGGTGTGCTGCCTTTTGTTATCTTGCTACTGATAATATTCCCGAGTTTTGCCCACACCCACCCCTCCGGCAATTCCGGCACATCGTATCGCTCCGCCGTTGGCAATTCCTTGACCTTACTCTCACGGTTCCTCCGTTCCTCTGTTATCCGGTCCAATAGCACCGACGCCAGCTCAAGCTCCCCTTTGTTGGCTTCCCGCCATTCTTTGGTAAGCTGACCGTCCACTGCCGCTTTGAGCACCGCTTGACGGTAGCGCCGCAACTGCGCCCTAACCATCTCCAGCGCCGCAACTCCCGCATCCAGTTGCGTGAAAAGCTCCTCAATCTTGGCGACGATCCGCTGTTGCTCGGCGAGAGGGGGGAGAGCAAACGGCAACTCTGATAGCCGTTTTTTGGTTACACCTGCTATCGTTGTACCTCTGTGTCGATACCTGAATACCTGAACTGCTTGGGAGAGATAATACAACGAGTAATCGGGAAAAATGAGATCGTTGTTTCCCACAAGGGCTTGGGAGTCCTGACTGAAACAGAGGGGCTGATTTGTTAAGGCCAATTTCCCCAAGCCAACTCTTGTCACTACGATTATGCTACGTGCGGGAACCAGCTTAGTCGCTGAGTTTTCGATACCTTCCTCAGTTATTCTCCTTCTTGGCCTGATATCTCCTAGACCGTGGATATCAGCACTCGTTATCCAAGGGATATCGCCATCCCAATATCTCTCTACTTTGGTCGAGGGTGTTCCACCTCCTACGATGTCGTATATATCGCCTACTCTAGTGCAAACCCACCCTCGGGGCAGTTCGCGTAGGCCGTCTCCATTTACCATCATGCTACCAACACCTCTTGAAGCTCCTCCAGAACGGCGCCAAAATCCGCTCCGAAGAGCTCGTAGACCTTGATCGGGCCGCCCATCTCGTAGAAGGGGGTGTATTCGAAGTCTTCCGTCTCAATACGCAGACTCGTGGCGATGTGGTCCTTGATCCTAGTGAGCCACTTCATCTGCTCGGCGGTGAACTGGCGGCCTGCCCGCACCTGCTCCGCGAGCCAGCGCTCGAACCGTTCATCGACGGTGAGGGGGAAGGGCTCCAGCATGTCGCTCTGCCCGATGGCGAACCGGACGAGCGAGACGATGTTGGTCAGAAGTCTCTGTGGCCCTGCCCCTCGGACCTTGGATCGCTCCAGTTGCTCGTAAGCCCGCCACAACTGCTCCTGGGTCAGGTGGTAGGGCCGTCTCTCGATGGCCTCAGCAAGCTCTTTGATTTGCTCATACGTGACGTGACGCAGTGTGTAGGGCTCGCTGTAGATCATCTGCAGAGCAGTCAACTCATCCTTGTTTTCCTCAATGAACCGCTTGAAGGTATCCACAATGGTACGCGCCTTCTCCCTGGCCTGTTCATCAAAACCAGCCACCAGTACAATGTCAGCACTCACCGTGTCAATGATCTGTTCCTTGCGCTGCTTAACCTCTATCAGGGTGTTTCTGAAACCCGGATTGTCAAATGGTGCACAGGCGACTCTGGCCAGCTCCTCCGCGGCCTGTTTGACCTGTTCCGAGGTGGGCGCTTCCACCTGGAACATCTCCTGAGCCTTCTGTGCCTGCTTGTCGGGATCCAAGCCATCCAAAAGGTCGTTGATGAGTTGCTTCAGGGTCTTGCCCTCCGCGGCGGCTTCAATCGCCTGTTGATCTCGGGGATCAATTCCTCGGTCCAGGCGGGCCAATCTGCCCGCCAATGAAGTCAAGGTGTCTTCATCTCGGATTCCCAGCGCCACGTTGCCGATCAGCTTGTCAAAGGGCACGCTGCGCTTTCGTTCCAAGGGGCGGCTGTCGGTCTTGTCGTTCTCGCACACCCCTACGGCGTCCACGATCACGAAATGCGTCTTGTACGCGGCATCCGGTGTCACTGCGTTCAGGTCGGTCGGCAAAATGGTGCGCGTTCCCCGCCCCTTCATCTGCTCAAAATACACCCTGGACTTGACGTCCCGCATGAAGACCAGGCACTCCAAGGGCTTGATGTCAGTACCGGTGGAGATCATGTCTACAGTCACGGCGATGCGGGGGTTATAGGAATTCCGGAAACTAGCGATCAGGTCTTCTGGCTTGTCGCCGGTTGTTTTGTAGGTGATCTTCTTACAGAACTCGTTGCCCTTGGCAAACTCCTCCCGAAGGATATGCACGATGTCCTCGGCATGAGAGTCATTCTTGGCGAAGATCAGTGTCTTCGGCACTTCCTTTCTGCCAGGGAAGATCTCGGTGAAGAGTCGCTGCTTGAAGGATCTGACGACCGTTCTGATCTGGTCCACGGCCACCACGTCCCGGTCCAACTGGCGGGCTTCGTATTCCAGATCTTCGTCAAGCAATTCCCAGCGGGTCTGTCGGGTGAGCTTATCCCGTTTGTCAATGTAGTAGCCAGCTTCGACCCTGCCGCCTTCTTCGGTGATCCGCGTGCGGACGCGATAGACCTCGTAGCCCACGTTCACCCCATCAGCAACGGCCCGTTCGTGGCTGTACTCCGTGACCAGGTTCTGGTTGAAAAACCCAAGCGTTTGCATAGAGGGCGTGGCGGTCAAGCCGATGATAAAAGCGTCGAAGTATTCAAGAACCTGTCGCCAGAGATTGTAGATTGAACGGTGACACTCGTCCGTGATGATGAAATCAAAGGTTTCGATAGGGATCTGGGAGTTGTAGGAGACCTCCTTAGGGCGGTCATCCCGTGCGAAAATCTCGAACAGGGAACGCTCCTCGATCTCGTCGTCGAAATCAGGCTCGCCTCTTAGCATGGAATAGAGCCGCTGAATGGTGGTAATCGTCACCCGGCTGACCGGGTCGATGGTGTTGGAGGTCAGATGCTGCACGTTGTAGAGTTCGGTGAACTTGCGGCCATCGTCGGGGGTCACGTATTGCTGGAATTCCCTCCGGGTCTGGCGGCCAAGATTGTTGCGATCCACCAGGAAAAGCACCCTTTTAGCGTTGGCGAACTTGATGAGGCGATAAGCAAGGCTAACGGCGGCGTAGGTCTTGCCGCTGCCACCTGCCATTTGGATCAGCGCTCTTGCCCTTGCCTCGGCCAGTGATTTCTCCAGATTGACTATCGCATCAATCTGGCAATCCCGCAATCCGCTCGTAATCAAAGGCGGCATAAACCCTAGCCGCGCGCGCAGCGTATCGCCTTGCGAAAGCCACTCTTGGAGCGTTTCCGGGCGGTGAAATGCGAACACTCGGCGGGAGCGGGGTTCAGGATCCCGCTCATCTCGGAAGAAAGTCTCTATCCCTGTGCTCTCGTAGGCGAAAGGAAGAGGGAGCCGGACGTGAGGAACATCGACGGGCAAGCTTGCCAAGTATTCGCGGGACTGTTCAGCGACACCGCTCAGAGTCGTACCCACGGGCTTCGCCTCGATCGCCCCGACCGCTTTGCGATCCACGAATAGCAGATAGTCCGCAAAGCCTGACTCCAAGGGGAACTCGCGAACAGCGACACCCAGAGAGGCGCCGAGGTTCAGTTGCGGCCTGTCTTGCACGCTCCAACCCGCGGCCTCAAGCAGCGCATCAATGTGTTGCCTGGCCTTCTCTTCAGGCTTCATCGTGGTTAGAGTCTCCCCGTGCCAAGTAGTCTATTTACCCGTCCAGGTCGTCTACGGGAGGGGCTGCAGGGCGAATGACCGCTCCCCACCGTCCATCCGGCCCAGCCTCGCCCGCGCCATCGCTGGCTTGCCTGCTCTGCCCTCTCACCCTGCCGCAGAAGAGGTGCCCAGATGATATGGGGCAGGGTCATGGGCTTGATTCTACTCAGCCCCAACGCTTCACTATCTCACCGTTTTCGTTCATCAGGCCAGTCTTCCGACCCTTCAGGCGCTTCTTTGCCAGCGGGACAAGAGGGTTTGGTACAGCCAAATATCGGGGTTTGCGATATCCTTGCAGTTGCCCAATCCCCTCCGAGAATCCGCTTGGGTCTGTCTCAACTTCGATAGCTTCCCGCGCATTTACTATGTCGGCGCCCTTCTTAGGCGGATACTGGCCTCCGCGCTTCCGAGCGATTCTCTTGGCGATTCGATCATGTTTTGATTTGGCCATGGCTAGCTCCTCCTATGTTCCCACCCCGACTCGAACACCACGCCGATGATCCGGGCGTCACTCCTTTTATCCTACCATCCGCCTCTCACCAAAGCACTTACTGTCTATTGACGCCTATGCTCCCTCCTTGCGTAGACCTTCACGTTTCACGATCAACACAACGGGCTCGCCTGGCCTGCAACAGACGAGCCCTTGTCGTTGAATCTGGATGCCGGGGCGTCTATTGCCCTGGCGTGAGCCTCGATGGTTCGGTCCAAACCACGAGGCTTTTTCTATTCTTCTTGCCATAACCATTGTAACCTGGCATTCAAGGGATGTCAAGAGGAGCACAGAGCTAGGTGATGGGGAGCGGGGCCGCTACCATCAGTTCCCGCGTTGTCTGTCCGGCCAACTTCCCGTGGTATCGTGTTCCTCACCGTCCTACATAGAATTTCGTCCCATCTTCTCGCAAGAGGTCCATTCCTCCAAGAAGCGGGATGAAAGCCCTCTCTGGCTGGACCGCCACAAGACTCTTGGTGACCGGGTTGCAGTAGACTGCCTCGAAGACGGTATGAACGAGAGCCCTCCGTTCCTCAGGTGTGGCGTTGTTCCATGCCGTTGACAACCCTTCCAACAACTCGCCTGCCTGCCTGACATCTCGCTCTTGGGGAATGGACAGTTTTGCCAACCGTGCTTCCGCCTTGGCTTTCATCTCACGATATTCTTGCTCAGTTATCTCTACCTCTAGATACATACTCTTGATCCGTCTGAGCTTCTCTATCAGTCGGCTGCGTTCCTTTTCTACCTCTACCCTGCCATCCTTATCCGCCAAGAGTTCCAGGACACGCTCTCTCCAGGTCGGGGGGAGCTTGATGGCCTCTATTACTCGCTCAAAATCAGCGAGCAGGGTCTCTTCGGCCACTCTGCTTCTGGGCGCGGAGCAATCTATGCCCCTCTCTCTAGATGCGCAGTGATAGAATTTCCTCGTCCCTCTGGTATCGGCCCACATCCGCTGGCCGCAGCGATCGCAGTGAAGTATCCCTGAGAACAAATAGGTCCTGTGCTTTGGCGCCCAAGTCCGCGGCGCCTTGCAGTGCTGTCTCCTGATTCGCCGGCAGTGCTCAAAGGTTCCCTCATCGATTACCGGCTTGTGTTTGCCCTGGTAGAGGGTTCCCTTGTGTCCTACGTAGCCCAGATAGAAGCGCTTGCGCAGCACTTTGTCGATGGCGTTGCGAGTCCAGGGTCTCCTGCCATTTCTGGTGAGCGACCTGAAGCCGGCCGAGTTCAAGATGGCCGCCACACTTTCACAGGTTTGGTCTCCCTTGGAATATGTCGCGAAAATCAGTCTAATGGCTTTGGAATCAACAGGGTGGAGTATGGGGACTTCGCGGTCGTTGCGGTCTTCGCCGCCCACATCGGGGCAGACCAAATCGCTGCATTCCGAGCACCGACCCCAACAGTAACCCGTGGGAAGGCGACCCCAGGGCAACCCCTCCAGAGCCCTTTGATGAATCCCTTTGGCGACCTCTTGTCCCAGGTTGCTGCTGAACCATTCCGCGACCGCTCCCAAGATTTGCATCTGCAATCTGCCGGAGGGGGTCGTGAAGTCGAACTGCTCCTGGATGGAAACGAAGGAGATTCCCCAGCTGCAGAGGTCGCTCATGAGGTTGAGGGTGTCACGGAGACTGCGGGAGAAGCGATCCAACTTGTGGACCACCAATATATCAAAAAGGCCAGCCTCTGCGTCCCTCAACATCTGCTTGAAAACGGGACGCTCTGCCGACCTAGCCGATGCCCCTGGCTCCAGGTATTCCTCAACTATCTGCCAGCCATGATCCTGGCAGTATCGCCGGAAGCACTCGACCTGGGCATCAAGGGAATAGCCCTCGGTCTGCTCTTCAGTTGACACACGCGCATAGAGAGCCGCTCTCACAATCCCGCACTCCGTCTCTATGTTACACCGATTCCGGCTTCCTGTCAACACCTTGCTGGCTCATGATACGGGAGACTATCTCCGCCAGCAGCCGACAGAGCACCTCAACTTGCGCATCTAGCTCCTTGGCAGGCTCTCGTGAGTTCATCTTCACCTCGCTTCTTCACAGGAACTGAAAATGGGCAGAGACCTCCGAATCTCATCTCGGCGATCTCCGCCCATCACCCTCCGCGTTCAGCCCTACCCAGGTAGTGCGGATGCTACTTTTCGGGGCGTCCCCCTAGAGTAGGGCATTATCACCTGTTGATTGCAGTTGCTCTATCTCCTCCGCTTGGCCCGCTCTCCGACGGCCACAATCAATGCATCGACTATCCGCCACCTCACCCCTAGAGAAAGTAGATCGCCCGCGGCCGGGGCATTTGTATCGCGCCGAAAGAGGCCATAGCAAGGGCCACCACAACGTCTATCTTGTGGGCAGCCTTCTCTTTGGTGAGACGCCAGCCCCGCGATGTCTCCTTCGCCACCGTGTGAGAGATGGCGCGCCGCAACTCAGCATCTTCATAAGTGAGAAGGTTGTGCCCCTTAATCAGTTCATAGAGATTCTGACCCATCTGCGTGAGGTTTGAGACAGTCTGGGGGAACTCCTCCATGGGCAGGCCCTCAGATTTCAGGGTAGTGGCACTCCTGTGGAATTGATACGGGTCATAAAGGATCTTCGATAGGCGATAGTTTTCCGAAAGCGAGAGCAGATGTGCCTCTATCGTCGCCTCGATGTCCAGAGGCTCTTTGGGGCTTGGCTGCCAGATCCGATGATTGGCCAGCACTACCTTGCCCATCACGCGGTCGTAGTAGACCGCCACGACGGCTGCGCTGTCATGCTTGATTCCGACATCTACGCCGACCGTGAGGGAGACCTCCTTCGTGGGAAGCAAGGGCCTGTGGTCTGCATCGACGCACTTATCCCACCAGCCCATCTCCACGAAGGCTTCCTCCGTGCCGACCCACATATTGCCATGCATCCGCAAGAAGGCGTTGGTTCTCAGGCTGGCCCGCTGCTCCTCATAATACTCCGGCGTCTGCCAGGGCATCCGGGGCTCGTGGTCCCAATAGACGAAGAGCCGTCCGTTCTCCCAGGATGGCAGATCGTCCAAGCCCTTGACCCTGTGACCCTGGCCTTTGGGGTTCTCCTCTGGCCCCACGCCTCTCAAGTAGAGATTCCACAACAGTTCACTCTCCCCCTCCCAACCGGCGTAGGTCACGATGACCCTGATGGAATTGTGCCTCGTAGGAACTGGCGTCATCTCCTCCCAAAGGCGATGCGAGGCTTCGCTGACATAGCCCCACAACTCATCCCAGAGCGTCAGCCCGGGATTGGCCCCAGCCGCACCGGCGTATTCACTGGCCAATGCGGTTATCGTGGTGCCTGTCGAGGGGAAGAGGATCTCCCGATGACCCACCCGGGCCGCGCTCCTCAAAAGGGGAGAGGTGAGGCAAGCCCTGGCCATCGCCCTGAAAACCCGACCCCGCGCCTGCTCAAAGTCGTTCGCCAGGGCGTAGACCTCGTTGTACGGCTCCTCCGTCAAGGCCCACCAGAGCCCCACCAAAGACGCGACCTCGGTCTTTCCAGACTTCTTGGGGCAGGAATAGATTACCGTGTCGTAGGGGAACCTCCCCTCTTTGTCCCGGCGAAAGACGTGCCTTAGGATGCGCTTCTGGTGCTCCTCCAACTTGATCGGTTGCTTGGTGGAAGGCAGGTAGTAGCACTCTTCGGCGAAGGCCACGATGTCGTTCCTGTACCTCTCCACTTGCTCAAGATTCAGCATCGTTCGCCTTGTCCTTCCTGGGCCGTTCCGGGGCGTTCTCTGGCGCTTTTTCCGTACCCTTCGACGCTTTTCCCTTCAGTCAATACCTGAAACGCCGCCGCCAGGTCGAGACCCTTATCGGCCAGCTCCTTCTGCAACTTGGCCCTATCGGATGGCGTGCATCCCAAGCGGCCAAGTCTCCGCTCCATTGCGTTCTTAACCGAGTTCTTGTAGTGCCAGAGCGGGTGAGGCTTCCCATCTGGCCCATAGAGACCCACTGCCTCAAACTCTCTGTTGATGACGAAGAGATCCACTGCATCATCGGCCACCAAAAGCGCCAGGGGCAGGAAATCCTCGTTCCAATAAGGCAATTCCCGAACCCATTGAATCACGCGGGCATGTATCTCTTCCGCCACTGCGCACTTCTTGGCCGTTGGCTCATAAGCGGGGCAGCCCTCATGATGACGGCAAAGGTGACAACCGGGTACTTGGCCCGTGGCCCTCCATACCTTGAAGCCGTGGGTTGTCCGGGCCGCCCTCCGTTGCTCGATAGCCTCCGGCGTCATAGCGTTTTGTCCACTTCGCCACCACTCTTTTTTGTGCTTTTCTATGGCCATTTTCGACCTCAAAAAGTATGTTGATAATGTCGCTTATCGCTATGCCCCTTACGGCAGATCCCCAGCGGTCAACCAGTACCATCCTCTAGAATATATCAACCTCTATCTATACGTCCCGTTCAGAAAGCATTGAGCCATCGCCTGCAAAGATCACCGGGCTACCCTCTTTTCATCTCCTTTTGCAGTCCAGACTTTCTACCTTTCTATCGTTTCTACCTATAGAGAGGGTGGAAAAGGTAGAAATCGTATACCTTATAAGAGTAGAAAGTGTAGTAAGTAGAAAGTAGTATTTTAGGTTCAAAACGGCCCAAACTT
>JRER01000820.1_pt1 | contig 23137 bp, 26 predicted proteins | sample 210161 | NCBI WGS metagenome assembly JRER01 (sample SAMN03019618, study PRJNA260268) | marine sediment metagenome | biome: Marine; feature: Sediment; material: Clay; isolation source: clay from marine sediments 136 meters below sea floor depth collected from... | place: New Zealand: Canterbury...
GGGGGGGCAGGATGGTCGCGTGGTGGTGGATATGGGAGGATCGGGCCCAGGCGCCAGGAGCATGGGACAGTTCAGTTCCCGCCTTAAGAAGGTGGGTTACGCCATGAACTTGGTGCTCAACCCCTACCGTCCCTTCACCACCACCGTGGAGGGGATCGAAAAGGCGGGACGAGAGATCGCCGATTCCTCCCGCCTCCAGCTCACCGCCCTGGTGAGCAACCCCCACCTCATGGGAGAGACCACCTTAGAGGTGATAGATGGGGGCCATCTTATAGTCCAAGAGGCCTCTGGTCGGCTGGGCTTGCCCATAGCCTTCCTCTGCGTCAGGTCTGACCTAGCTGAAGAGGTAAAAGAACGGTACGGCGTGCCTATCCTACCCTTGAACCGTTACCTCCTCGCTCCTTGGGAGAGTCGATAAAGTGGAGGTTGCATAGTGGCAAAAGGAACCATACTCATCGACGAGGATCGGTGCAAAGGGTGTGAACTTTGCACCACAGTCTGTCCCTTCGACCTGGTGCATATAGCCAACCACTTCAACGCCAAAGGGTATCGACCCTCGACCCTCGTAGACCCCGAGGGGAAGTGCACCGGCTGCACCCTTTGCGCCAGGATGTGCCCAGACGTGGCCATCACCGTCTATAGAGAAGGAGTGTAGTCCATGGCCAAGATTCTGATGAAGGGAAACGAAGCGATCGCCGAGGCGGCTATCCGGGCCGGTTGCGAGGCTTACTTCGGCTACCCCATAACCCCCCAGACGGAAGTTCTAGAGTATATGTCCCGGCGGATGGTGGAGTTAGGGCGGGTCTTTCTCCAGGCGGAAAGCGAACTGGCAGCCATCAATATGGTTTACGGGGCGGCCTGCGCGGGGGCTAGGGTGATGACCTCTACCTCCAGCCCCGGTTTCAGCCTGATGCAGGAAGGGATCTCCTATATCGTCTGCTCTGAAGTGCCCGCCGTGGTGATCAACGTTATGCGCGGAGGCCCGGGCCTGGGGAACATCCAACCCTCCCAGGGGGACTACTTCCAGATGACCAAAGGTGGTGGCCATGGCGATTACCATACCATCGTCTTGGCTCCCGCCACCTTGCAGGAGGCTATCGACTTGACCATCTTGGCTTTCGATTTGGCCGATAAGTACCGCTCTGTGGTGACCATCATCGCCGACGGGATGATAGGCCAGATCATGGAGCCCGTGGAGTTGCCAGAGATAGAGCCTCCCAAGCGCCCAGAGCAGCCTTGGGCCTTGACAGGGGCCAAGGGGAGAGAGAGAAATATCATCACCTCCCTCTATCTAGGAAGCCCCAATCTGGAGAAGGTAAACCTGCGGCTGCAGGAGACCTTGGAGGAGATAAAGGCTAACGAGGTTAGGTACGCAGAGTATATGCTAGAGGGGGCCGAGATAGTCGTCGTGGCCTATGGCACGGCGGGCCGCATCGCCCAAACGGCCGTCAAGGAGGCCAGGGAGGGAGGAATCCCTGCCGGCCTCTTCCGCCCCATCACCATGTTCCCCTTTCCCTATGATAGGCTGGATGAGGTGGCCAAGAGCGTTGAGCATCTCTTGGTCTTCGAACTCAACGCCGGCCAGATGCTGGAAGATGTGCGCCTCGCCACTCGCGACCGGTTACCCATCCATTTTTATGGGAGGATGGGAGGCGTGGTCCCCTCGCCGGCGGAGGTCTTGGCCGAGATGAAGAAGATAGCCAGCCACCAACGAGGAGAGAGATAATGGAGAGGAAGGCGGTCTTTGCCCAACCTGAGGCTTTAACCGATGCCCTTACCCACTACTGCCCCGGTTGCACCCACGGCATCGTCCACCGCCTCATCGCCGAGGTGATCGACGAGTTGGGAATTCGAGAGATCACCATCGGCATTGCCCCTGTGGGGTGTGCGGTTTTGGCCTATAACTATTTCAATCTGGACTTCGCGGAGGCGGCTCACGGCCGGGCCCCGGCTATGGCTACCGGCCTGAAGCGGGTCCAGCCCGACAAGGTGGTCTTTACTTATCAAGGGGATGGAGACCTGGCCGCCATAGGCACCGCCGAGGTCGTCCACGCCGCCAGCAGGGGGGAGAATATCACCACCTTTTTCATCAATAACGCCATCTACGGCATGACGGGAGGTCAGATGGCTCCCACTACTTTGCCTGGCCAAGTCACCACCTCTACCCCCTTCGGCCGGGATGTGAAAATAGCCGGCTACCCCCTTCGGGTGGCGGAACTCATCGCCACTACCAGCGGGGCGGCCTACGTAGTGAGACGGATGGTCACAAAACCGGCCACCATCGCTAGCGCCAAAAAGGCTCTAAAGTTGGCTTTCCAAGCGCAGATGGCAGAGTTGGGGTTCTCCCTGGTGGAGATCCTCTCCTCTTGCCCCACCAATTGGGGGCTCAGCCCCTTGGAGGCCCTAGAGTGGGTGGAGGAGAGTATGGCGGCCTACTACCCTTTGGGGGACTACAAGGTGATAGATGAGGTGAAAAGCCTTAAATGAGGGAAACAAATATGCATGAGCAGATCATCGTCTCCGGATTTGGTGGGCAAGGAGCCCTTTTCGCCGGCCAAGTGCTCACCTACGCGGGCCTCAAAGAGGGGCGGAATGTGACTTGGCTCCCCTCCTATGGTCCCGAGATGCGAGGGGGCACCGCCCGCTGTAGCGTCACCCTCTCCGATGAACCGATAGGCTCGCCCATCACCGATAACCCTACCATCGTCATCGCCATGAACCCCCCTTCCATGGAGATGTTTGAGCCCCGGGTGAAGCCTGGGGGTTTCCTCTTCATTAACAGTTCCATAGTGAGCACCGGTTCCACTCGGAAGGATATCACCACCATCCGGGTGCCGGCCAACGATATCGCCGAGGAGTTGGGGAACGAGCGGATGGCCAACATGGTCCTTGTGGGAGCCCTGATAAGGGCCACGGGGCTCATCTCCGTGAAGTCAGCCATAGCCGCTCTAGAAGAAAACCTACCGGAGAGGAGACGCCATCTTCTGCCCTTGAATGAGGAAGCCCTACGGCGGGGTGCAGAGGTGGTTGAGAAGGTAGTACGAGGCTAGGCCGATGCTTCTCGGCCGAGTGCGACTGGAGATCGTCTCCGACGGAACTTTCTGGCTTGACGGTGGGGCCCATTTCGGTTTGGTGCCCCGCATCCTTTGGGAACAGATCATCGCTCCCGATGATCAAAACCGCGTCCCCATGGCCCTCAACTGTCTCCTCGTAGAGTCCCAAGGGAAGAAAATCCTGATAGATACCGGGGTGGGGGATAAACTGTCGGCCAAGCGGAGGGAGATTTTGAACCTGGAGCGCCAGAAGGGGCTAGTGGAGAGCCTCAAACAAAAGGGGGTGGAACCCAAAGAGGTGGCCATAGTCATAAACACCCATCTTCACGCCGATCACTGCGGGGGGAACACCAGAGAGGAAGGGGGAAGAGCGATCCCTACTTTCCCCCAAGCCGACTACTGGGTGCAGGAGGAGGAATGGGAGGCCGCTCACCACCCCAATGAGCGGACGCGAGCCGCTTACCTTCCAGAGAACTACGACCCCCTTCAGGAGAGGGGAAACTTGCACCTTATTAGGGGGGATACCCCTGTCACTTCCGAGGTGCGCTGTATCGTCACCCCCGGCCACACCAGAGGCCACCAATCGGTGGTGATCGAATCCGGGGGGAAGAAGGCTCTCTATCTAGGCGATCTCGCGTCCTGGGCGGTGAACATCGAAAGGTTGGCCTGGGTTCCTGCGTGGGATGTCGAACCTCTAGTCAACATTGAGACCAAGCGGCGGATACGAGACTGGGCGTTAGAGGAGGAGGTCCTCCTCATCTTTGAACACGACCCCCATATAAAGGCCGGTTACCTACGTCGAGCGGGGAACGAATTTAGAGTAGAAGCGGTGGAAATGTAAATCAGTTCAGGTACCCCCTCAAGAGACGGCTGCGGCTGGGATGACGGAGGCGACGCAGGGCTTCGGCTTGGATCTGGCGCACCCGCTCCCGAGTCAGGCCGATCTTCTGCCCCACCTCCTCCAAGGTGTAACTCCGGCCACCGTCCAGCCCGAAACGTAAGCGAATGACCTCCGCCTCCCGAGGGGTGAGGGAGGCCAGAGCCTCCTCCACCTGCTCCTCCAAAAGGGATTGGGAGGCCTCCGCTGTAGGGGGAGGGGTAACCTCATCCTCTACGAACTCAGCAAGGCTGCTCATCTCCTCCTCGCCCACGGGTATATCGAGGGAAACGGGCTCAGCGGCCACTCGAGTCAGGTCCGCTACCTTCTCCTGGCTTATATCCAACTCTTCCGCCAGTTCTTCCTCATTGGGCTCGCGCCCCAGTTCCTTGGTCAAGCGGCGAGAAGCGCGATTGAGCCTGCTGATCTCCTCCACCACATGGGCCGGGAGGCGGATGGTTCGCCCTTGATAAGCCACCGCCCTGCTGATCGCCTGGCGGATCCACCAGATGGCGTAGGTGCTGAAACGATACCCCCGCTCTGGATCGAACCTCTCTATAGCCCGCATCAGCCCCAGGTTCCCCTCCTGAATGAGGTCAGCGAAGGGCACCCCGCGCCCCAGGTACTTGCGGGCCACGCTCACTACCAGACGGGAGTTAGCCTTGACGAACCGCTCCCGGGCCTTATGCCCTTCCTCCATCTCCTTAAGTAACCTTTGCCTGGTTTCGTGATCGGGTATCCCCTTCTTGAGTTGCTCTTCTGCGGCCCTCCCCCTCTGGCAGCGTCGGGCCAACTCTATCTCCTCTTCCGGGGTGAGAAGGGGGGTCTTTCCCACTTCTCTCAGGTAAAGGGCCACCACATTATCTGTATCCATTTTATCTTCTTCCCGCTCTTCTATCATAGTCAGGCCTCAACATCGATACTCTTAAATACATAAAAGTGATGTCCAAAAAACCTATAGATGTGCCTGGTCGAAGCCAGGGAGGAACCTCTCCAACCGCTCCTTATCTAACCTAAAGTAAACGTATACCCCTTCTTTCCTTGAGGAGAGAAGCCCCGCGTTCTCCAAAACCCTATAATGGTGCGACATGGCGGGCTTGCTCAACTCGAACGCCTTCTCGAACTCTACACACCCCAACTCGTTGCAGTTGAGGAGCATCCGTACCATCTGGTATCGAGTAGGGTCGGAGAGAGCCTTGAATATCCTGATCGCTTCGGCAGAGAACTCGGATGACGCCATTTTATAAATAATTTTAAAATTTTGGAACTACTTAAATTATAGTATCGAAGAAGGCACCTGTCAACCCCACAGATGCCAAATTAGAGCCTATTCTTACACCATATTTGATAATGCGATTCCTTTTTTCGTCTTATCTCGTATAAACTCTCCTTTTGGCTCATTATCTGACCATATGTACTTCCGCCAGGTCTCATGAGCCTGGGCCTTGCCCAAAAGCACCAGGGCGATATACCGAGGCCGCTGGGGAGGCGCGAGGAGCCTCATCCCTGCCCCCTGGGGGGTCCTTTGGCCTTTGCGCTGATTGCAGGGCACGCAGGCGGTGACCACGTTCTTCCAGTTGGTCTCGCCTCCGCGGGAACGGGGCACCACATGATCTACGGTCAATCGGCTCTTGACCGGCTGAGCGCCACAGTACTGGCAGGTATAGTGGTCTCGAGTCAGGATCGTCCGCCGCGTCAGGAGCAGGAAGAGACGGCGGGGGACCCGCACAAAGTAGACGAGCCTAATCACCAAGGGCACATCGAGGGTGAGGTATTGGGACCGGATTTGGGCCTCTGTAGCCTCTATCACCTCGGCTTTCTCCTTGAGAAGGAGGACGATAGCCCGTCGCACGGTGACGATATTGAGCGGTTCAAAGGTGGCGTTAAGCACCAGGACATGCTCCATTGACTTTAACCTCCTGTGAAAAACTCGGGGGCCAGGACTCGAACCTGGGTTAGGGGATCCAAAATCCCCTGTCCTACCACTAGACGACCCCCGATTGCTACAGATAGACTCTAAAGGCTATGAGCGTTCTAGAAAAAGAAATTGCTGGCCAGGTGAAGGAAACTACATAGGCAATGGCTCTCCGCCCCGGCGCTGGATTTCATCGAGGATCCGCTCCCACTCAGCCTCTAACTCCAGCCGTTCTTTGACAACTTGCTGATGTTCTGGTGTATATTCTTGTTCCTCGATAGTGCTTTGATCCAGCGGCTTCAAATGTGGCGCCATTAGCTCCTCGTCTCGTAACCTAAGTTCGTTGAGGCGCTTGCGTATCTCCAACTCTCTCTCCTGAAGCTCTTTTAAGCCTGTTCCCATTTCTCGCCCATTTCCCCTGTTGCAACAGGTCAAAAGGCTGCAAAACCCAAAACCTGAAACCAAGCAATGCTAAGACGTTAGGCAGGGGAGGCAGGATTCGAACCCGCAACCTACGGTTTTGGAGACCGTTGCTCTACCTGCTTGAGCTACTCCCCTCTATCAAAAAGGCGTCGCTTGCGCCTCTCCGAGTTCCACACAATGGTATCATATTTGGGCTTCTTTTGTCAAGGTCTTGACAACCCGAACGTTTGTTCGTATAATAGTAGGGGTTTCATGGATACCATAGAGAAGGTGCAGACCCTGGGCGAGGCCGCGCGATACGATCTATGCGGCGCTTGTGGAGAGAGCCATCGGATGAAGGACGATATGGGCCGTTGGATCTATCCCGCTGCTCTGCCCGACGGCAAGACGGTGAAACTCCTCAAGATCCTCCTCACCAACGCCTGCGATAACAACTGTCTCTACTGTTTCAACCGCAAAGATCGCGACTTTCAACGAACGAGTTTCAAACCTGAAGAACTGGCCTATCTCTTCGACCAGTTGTGCCGCGCCGAGATGGTGCAAGGTCTGTTTTTGAGTTCCGCCGTGCGTGGGAGCCCGGATCGCACCATGGAACAGATGATAGCCACGGCGGAGATATTGCGCCGCAACTACCTCTATAAGGGCTACATCCATCTGAAAATACTGCCGGGGGCCAGTTGGGGTTGCGTGGAGCGGGCAACGCAGCTGGCTGATCGGGTCTCTGTTAACCTGGAGGCTCCGGGCCAAAAATGGCTGAGGCGGCTGACGCCAGACAAGGATTCAGACGATCTCTTGGCCCCCCTGCGGTGGGTGAGGCGACTCTTAGAGGGTGGGGGAGAAAGGCGAGTGCGAAGGGCGGGGCAGACGACCCAGTTCGTGGTGGGGGCCGCAGGGGAGCCGGACAAGGAGATCTTACAAACTACGGAGAGGCTCTATCAGGAACTGAAGTTGGCCCGCGTATATTTCAGCGCTTTCCAGCCCCTTCCCGGCACCCCCTTGGAGGATAGGCCCGCCACCCCCTTGCTCCGGGAGCACCGCCTCTACCAAACCGATTTCTTATTCCGGAGGTATGGCTTCACCTTCGAAGAGTTGATCTTCGACGAAGAGGGGAACCTACCCCTGGAGGCGGACCCCAAGATGGTCTGGGCCCTCAATCACCCCCAGTTCTTCCCGGTGGAGGTGAACAGGGCTACGAGGGAAGAACTCTTGCGGGTGCCGGGCATCGGCCCCAGATCGGCGAGGCGGATCATCAAGGGACGACGGCTGGGGCGGTTGCGTACCTTGGAGGATCTCCAACGTCTAGGAGCCGTGGCCAAGCGAGCCGCTCCTTTCATCACCCTGGGTGGCAAGCGGCCCCCCTTTCAGTTAAGCCTCCGGGACGCTCTTTCTGGGAAGACACCCGATAGGGCCGAAGCCTTGACCGCTCTTTCCCTTTCTGCACCCGAACTGATATATTATCGTTGACGATGGCCGATTTCTACAGCGAAGAGATAGAGGTTCATTTCGATAGAGAGCCGCTTATCGAGAAGAAGCCAGGGTTGCCTTCTGCCTTCACCTGGCGGGGCCAGGAATACATCATCGTCGAGTTGCTCAAGGAATGGCACGACTATCGGCTGAGGGGAAGGACCAAATGCCGGTATGAGAAGGAGAGGGGCTCTTACTGGGTGCACAGTTCCGAGAAGAGAGGCTCCTGGGGAGTAGGGAGGGACTACTACCGGGTGCGGACCCAGACAGGAGAGGTCTTCGATATCTACTATGACCGGGCTCCCATCAAAGGGCGGAAGGGGAGTTGGGTGCTGTATAGAAGGATAGGAGAAGATAACACGTAGCGTCGCACTTCATGTGCGACGTTTTCATCGGTAGGACAAGCCCCACCTACTTCTTCCTGGCTCAATTCCGGTGGCGTCAGGATCTAGATCCTGACGCCACTTAAACTAGCCTTTCTGCTTGCGGCGGATTTGCAACCCCCGACACGAGGTTGATGGTAGGTCGGTTTCCATACCTGCCCTACTTATTTTGGACATGGCTCACGCCAAATAGCACCGGCACTTAAGCCGCCTCAGCGAGGAAATACCAGGACAATTTGGCTACCTCGGTTCTGAACCTCGCTACATCCACCTGGAGCAGCAAGGCGATAATCCCCAGCAATCCCCCCGCTTCCACCAGGAAAACCAGCGCGTAGGCCCCCGCTTCCGAGCCCCAAAGGGCCAAGCCCGCATCGTGCAGGATACCTCCTCCCACCGAGGCCAACCCGTTGGCTAGAGCCTGGGCCAGGGTCCAGGCCCCCATAAAGAGGCCCACCTGCTCCTTCATAGTCAGGTCCATCATCAAAGCAAGCCCTCCCACAGTGAAGATGCCCATCCCCAGCCCTGTAACAAAGATAGCTGGCCTTACCAGCGGCAGATACCCCCCTATGGAGGCCACAGCTAGGAAGGCAAAGGCGATGGCGGAAACGACTGCTCCCAGTCCCGTCGCTGCCTTCTTGCCGAGGCGCTTCGCCACCCACCCGCCGGTCATTCCCATTCCCAGCAATACCCCAACCATCTGATAAGCGTTGAACAAGGTGGTTTCCTTCACGCTCAGGCCGAAGACATCGCCACCGAAGGGCTCCAGGGCCATCTGCTGTACAAACAGAAAGAAGATGCCTCCAAAAAGGAAAGCGAAGAAGAAGCGGGTTTGCTGGCTGATGGTGAGGAGCCGCACCGCCTGCTTCAGGGTCAGAGCCTTCTCCGAAGGATCAGTGGCCCTGGGACGTTCCTGGCCCCATACGGCCAGGGCGGTGAGGCCCACCACCAGCCCGGCCATCACCAGGAAGAGGGTCACCAACTGCTCGGGACTGTAATGCTTCATCACTCGAATACTCAGGAAAACCCCAACCAGGATGCCTACCATCATCATCGCCCAGGTCATGGCGACCACTTTGCTTCTCTCTTCTTCAACGGTGAGATCGGTGATAAGGGAAAGATAGGCCGTGCCTGCTGTGTACATTCCAGCGCCCATAAGAAGGAAAAGGCCTGTGCCGACTGCTGCGGCCGGGAGGGAACCACCTTGCCTGGCTAGAAGGAAGGCTGCCAAAGGGGCCAACGCTGTGGTCAAAGCGGCAAGGGCCGTGCCCAGGGCGATGTACGGGGTGCGGTGATAACCTCGCCACGGGTGTCTGTCGGAGCGGTGGCCGAAGGGAATGGCGACAACGGCGGCGAAATAGTGAGCCCCGATGATCAGGCTCACCAAGGTCAGGTTCAAGCCAAGCTCTATTTTCATCACCCGGTTAAGAATTCCCAAAGTGAGCACCGATAGCATTCCTGCTGCAAACTGTCGCAAACCGAGACGCAGAATGCGCGCCAGAGACATAGCTGCACCTCTTCCTTCACGAAATGAAGTCATCTAATAACTTTTCTTCTCCTCAGCTTTCTTTATGTCCGTGTGGCGCCTAACCCCGCACGTACAAACTCGCCCCAAATAATTCCACAAAAGGTTGCGTATCTCAACCGGTTACTCCCGCTGGTTCTTCGTCAAATCACGGTTAGATGACGAAAGCGCGCCGGATCGCTTTTTCCCTCTTATTTGGGGCTTACCCGAGAGCGGGGGGCTGTTTAGTCGCGCTTCCTCGTCATCTGGCGCACGTGCCAGAGCCGCTGCACGGCGGTGAGGTTAGTGAAGAGAGCCAGGACTCCCAGAGCCCAGGGCATCAGTTGCAAGAGGAGCCCGGCGATGAGGGTGAGCAGCCGCTCAAGGCGGGTGAAGAGCCCTACCCTACACTCGATCCCCAACCCCTCCGCCCGGGCGCGGGTGTAGGAGACCATAAGGGAGCCGGCGATGGTGAGATAGATGAGGATGGTCTCCATCCTTGCCGCTCGCTGGGAGTAATAGTAGAGGAGGCCCAGATAGAGGGCGATCTCCCCCCACCGGTCCAAAGTGGAGTCCAAGAAGGCGCCATAGGGGGTGGTTTTTCCCCCCAATCGGGCCAAGGCTCCATCCAGAGCATCGAAGAGGCTGGCAGGGATGATGACCACCCCTCCGAGACGCTGGTGGCCGAAGGCCAAGAGGCCAGCGGCCCCCAGGGTGGTGACCAAGCCCATGATGGTTAACAGATCGGGAGGAACCCCCAGCCTGTGGAGAGGGCGAACCAAGGCGGTAACGATCTTCTCCGTCCAACCCCGCGCCCATTTGCTTATCATACCACCCTCCCCTTCCTGACTAGGAGTTCTCGATAGTAATCTAGGAGTTGCTGAGTCACCTTGACCCAGGAGTAACCCTCCGCCCGGGCTTGGCCCCCATCACCCATCTTACGCCTCAGTTCCGGCTCTTTGAGAAGGCGAATGATCGCCTGGGCCAGGGCTATCTCGTTCTCTGGCTCAACTAGGAGGCCCTCCACTTCGTTTGTGAGCACGGTGCGGTAGCCAGCGATATCGGAGGCAACGATGGCCACCCCGGAAGCCATAGCCTCCAAAAGAACCATGCCGAAAGATTCGAAGCCCGTGGAGGGAGCACAGAAAAGGTCACAACTCCTATAGTAGCGGGGCAATTCCTCATCGGAGACATACCCTATGAAACGAACGCCCCTAAGCCGCTTTCTTCGCGCAAAATAGACATAGGGGGCTTTGTCCTCTTTATCGTAGGCTCCCACTACCAGGAGTCGGGCTCCCGGAAACTCCTCTTTCACGTAGGGAAAAGCGTGCAGAAGATACTTAAACCCCTTCCTCTTCTCCAGACGCCCCACGAAAAGGATATTTGGCCCCTCAGCGGCGTATTTGGAGAAGGGCTTTACTTGGGCCCCAAACCGCTCCAAGTCTATGCCGTTGGGGATGACCACATATTCGCCGGGGAAATATCTGCTTATATAATCGCGCACCGCTTCGGAGACCACTATCTTGCCGTCCAGTTTAGCGAAGATGGGCTTAAATATCCGCTTGCCGTATTGGTAACCGGCATAAGAGTCGCGATAGGCGTGGAAAGTGCCCACATTCACGCTTTTCGAATGACGGAGGACTATTAAGGGCAAGGCTGGGGCCGGGGGCTCATGGATGTGGACGATATCGAACCGTTCTTGTTGAAGGATCTTCTTCACTCGACGATAGATGCGAGGCGAGAGGGTGATGCGCGCCTTCGAGCCGCTGAAGGGGACGGAGATCACGTTGCCACTCACACTGATGACGTGCTCCTCAAGCGCTTCCTCCCCGGAGCAGGGGGCCATGATCTTCACCTCATGACCTAGCCTTCGGAGGTGCTTGTCCAGGTAGAAGATATGTTTGGTCACCCCACCGGGGACAGCGTAATCATAGGGAGAGACTAAGGCTATCTTCATCCCTTGCGCCTTTCCAGGAAGGAGTCGAGGGCCCGCCTGATATGCTTGCTGGGTAGGATCACCAGGCTCTTCACCATCTGCTGGCCGGCTACGGCGGCGAGTTGGCGGTGCTCCTCCCAAGATAAGAACTCGCCCTCTGCCCTCGTGGTTCGGGACTCAAGAGCCTGGCGGAAATCTCTGGCTGTCCGGCCAGGGAAAAAGGTGCGGGCCTTGCCGATCATGGGGAGGAAATGAGCGTCGCTGCCTCCCAATTCCGGGAGGTGAAATCTCTGCTCGTTGAGGGCCATCACCCGTTCATAACTGACCCGGCCCACGAGGTTGGGGTTCAAGATCTCCAAACCCTCAAGCCTTATCCCCTCTCGGGGGTCTCTCAATACCCGCTCGATGCTCCATCTCTGGAGGCTTAGAGTGAGCCAACTCATGGGATGGGGCACGATGCAGAACCCCCCTTGCTCATGGACCAACTCTATAGTCCGCGTTAGAGGCTGGAGCATCCGAACCGGCTCCTCCAGGTCATAGGCCAGAAGATGTCCCTCTAGGGTGGTGATCTCCATCCCCACCAGCACCTGGAAGCGATAACCCCCTTTGGCTACCAGCTCCCTGGCTTCTAAGGACCCGTCGATGAGGTCGTGATCGGTGATGGCGATGAGATCGAGATCGGTCTCGGTTTCCACATAGTCAAGGATCTCACGCACCGCGGGTAGACCGTCACCCGCGCCGGAGTGGATATGTAGGTCGGCCTTGCCCATCAGACTCCTCTAAGCGCCAGGGAGGGTAAAAGATCAGCCATTGTTCAGGGTGCTGGCGGATCACCCTCTCTAGACCGGCCACCACCTTCTCCAGGTTGGCGCGCACATCGCGCTTAAAGTCGCCCGTATCCTCTAATGTGAGAGGGCGATGGATCTCAATAGTATAGGTGTTGTCCGGTTCCCTCCTGCCGAAGGCCAGAGCCAACTTGGCCCCCGTGCGCATAGCCAGCTGGACGTGACCATCGGGAAGCCGAGCCGGCGCGCCGAAGAAATCGACCACGATACCACTTTCCGTAGTATCCCTATCCGCCGCTACCACCACTATCTCGTTGCGCTTCAGGGCCCGGAAGAGACCCAGGAGGGGGCCATCGGCCGGAAGAAGCGTGATCCCTCCCCTCTTTCGCAGGCTCAAGAGATATCGGAAGAGCCTCTCGGGCCTCAGATGCTCCGCGGGGGCTGTCACCCGGTGGGAAAGGAGAGGGGCCAGATAGATCAGGCCATCGGGGCTCCCGAAATGAGCGGTGGCCAAGACCAGCCCCTTGCCTTGGGCTAATGCCTCCTCTATATATTCTAACCCCTTAACGATGACAGAGGCTCTCATCTCTTCCCGGGAGAGGGTTCGTTGGTGGAACAGCTCATAGTAATTCTGGAGGGAATTACGGAAGAGTTGGTGGGCGGTTTCCTCGATTGTGGCCTTATCGGTCTTATGACCCAAGACATGCCTCAGGTTCTCTTGCACTATCTGTCGAGCGCCGGAGTGGAAGCGGTATATCAGGTCCCCGATGAAGCAGAAGAAGGGGTATCCCCACCGCGGTGGTATATGGGGGACGATGGCTCCTGCGAGTCGGTAGAGTAGATAGGCGAGAAACGTTTGATTCACTTTACCCCCACCGGCTAGAAGGCCACATGCGACGGAACATGTACCATTGATCGGAATACCGCCTGATCAGTTCTTCCTGCAAACTCACTATCTCCTGCGAGAGCCGACGCAGGTCTTCGAATCTATCGCCGCTGGGTTGAAACTCCAAAGGTGGGAAGATCTCTCCCTTAAAGTGGCCGCCCAAGGTGCGCACCAGGTATCCGGTGATGACTTGGGCACCTGTGCGGAGAGCCAGAGATGCCGGCCCCGAGGGCCAGGATATCACCTGGCCGAAGAACTCTACAGTTACCCCCTCACCCTCTGGCAAGGGACGGTCTACCGCAATCCCTATTAACTGATTTCGTGCCAGGGCGCGAAACAGCGGTCTTAGAGTCCGCTCCATGAAGACGAGGTGGATCCCTCGCGCTTCTCGCCAATCGCGGGCTATGCGGTTAAGCCAGGGGGGTTTTTGCCTCTCGGCTACCACGTGCAACTCGTGTCCCCGTGCCGCTAGAGCCAACCCTGCCAGATCCCAACTGCCCAAGTGAGTCCCTACCAGGAGTGCGCCCTTGCCCCCTTCAAGGGCACGGTCCAGATGCTCCCACCCCTCACCTTGGACGCGGCTCTCCACCTCCTCATCACTTGTCCGCGGGAGTAGCACGAAGTCGACCAAGACCTTCACATAGTTACGAAAGGAGCGCTGCGCTGTCCGGCGCACCTCCAGATCTGTAGCCCCGGGGCCCAGAACATGGCCCATGTTGTCTATAGCGTTAGCCCTTCCCCGACGCCAGAGGAGGAATAGTAGGTCACCTACCAGGGAGGCTACGCCATAGGCCACTTTCAAAGGCAGGCGTTGGGCCAGGAAGATGAGCCCCAGAAAGGGCCCATAGGTTACTAGATACGCCCCCTTCTCAACGTAACGGTAAAGTCTCGTCAGGAAGGGGGTCTTTAGGCCCAGGGGTATGGTGTTGCTCTTTCTATCCAGCGATGAACTCCTCCAACTTCCTTCGCGCTTCGTCATCGGTGAACTGCACGGCAGGCGACTTCATGAAATAGGCTGAAGGGGCGACGAGAGTACCCCCTAAGCCTCGGTCGAGCCCCAGTTTGCAGCAACGTATGGCATCGATCACCACTGCCGCAGAGTTAGGAGAGTCCCAAACTTCCAATTTCAATTCTATGTTCAAAGGCACATCGCCGAAACTTCGCCCCTCTAAGCGGATATGGGCCCACTTACGGTCTTCTAGCCAGGGGACGTAGTCGGAGGGGCCGATATAGACGTTTTTCTCACCGATGTCGTAATCCAGTTGGCTGGTCACGGCGTTGGTTTTGGAGATCTTCTTCGACTCTAAGCGAGCCCTTTCCAACATGTTGTAGAAATCCATATTACCGCCTACGTTCAGTTGGCTAGTCCGTTCCAGCCTCACCCCTCGCTCCCGGAAGAGCCGAGCGAGGACCCGATGGACGATGGTCGCTCCCACCTGGGATTTGATATCGTCTCCAATGAGGGGCAAGTTTCTCCCCTCAAATCGCTCTTGCCAATACCTCTCTCGAGCGATGAAGACGGGGATACAGTTGACTAAGCCGCAGCCCGCCTCCAGGATCTGCTCCACATACCACTTGGTAGCCATCTCGCTGCCCACGGGCAGAAAATTAACCACCACATCCGTTTCTGTCTCCTTGAGGATCTGAACGATGTTGGAGGTGGGACCAGGAGCCTTAGTGATTACCTGCTTAAGGTACTTGCCTAGCCCATCGTGAGTCATCCCCCGGGAGACGGGGACATCCATATGGGGGAGTTCGGCGAACCTGTAGGTATTGTTGGGCGGAGTGAAGATCGCTTCAGAGAGATCCTTGCCCACTTTATTGGAGTCGATGTCGAAGGCAGCGGCGAACTCGATATCGCTTATATGGTAACCTCCCAAAGTAACATGCATGAGCCCGGGGACGAAGTCGTCCTCCTGCGCCTGACGATAGAAATGCACCCCCTGCACTAGGGCAGAGGCGCAGTTTCCTACTCCGATGATAGCCACCTTAACCTTGTCCAACTTCCCTTGGCCTCCTTCTCTTATTTTGACAACTCATACTATAGCAAAAGGGTAGAGGTGTCAAGGTGACACTTGCCATGGGGTACCAATTTCCTATTGTCAAAGGAGAAGCAGGGGTTTACACTAGATTTTGGGGTTTTATAAGTTTCACATAGTTTCTTAACGGAGGTGAGCGCATGACCCTTTTCACGGCCAGGGAAGCGGCCCAATATCTCCATATCAGCCTATTCACCCTGGGCAGGATGGAGAAGGAAGGGTTGTTGGTGCCCTTTCGCACCCCCGGAGGCCACAGGCGTTATAGCCTAGAGATGCTAAACAAATATCTGGAGAGGAGTAGAGTCCGTCTTCCAGGGCGCGAGAAGAGGATATTGGTGGTCGATGAGGGAAAAGAGATGGTTGATCTTCTGACCCGCGCCTTCCGCACCTATCGGTTCTCTACCGCGAGTGATGCCTTGGGGGTAGGGATGAAGTTGGCTGAGTTCAAACCGGATCTGGTGGTGGTCAACACTAAGATATCAGGACTCGATGGGTTAGATCTGTGCCGGCGACTCAAGAGAGAAAGGGACCAGGTAAAGGTTCTGGCTTTCGAGGCTCCTCGGGAAGGAGAGATGCTTCTCTCCAACCTTGATGGGCTTAAGGAGAGGATCGAGGATCTTCTTAGAGAGCGCTCTTCAGGAGGGTCTTCAAATGTTTAAGTCACAAAAGAGTGGATTGATGAAAAGGGTCAAAGCGAAAGGTGAGGAACCTAGAGCCAAGAGGGCTTTGAAAGCAGAGGCCCACAGGGAGGAACATCTCTTTGCCTCCCATCATCCTGGATGATAGACCTATTCTCCTGGGATGGTACCGAGGTCTATAGATATTACAAAGCCCCGGTACTAATTTCCTATTGCCAAGGGAGAGCGGTCAGTTTAGACTAGGTTTGAGAGATTCTTTATATTTCAAGCATTTCCATATCGAGGAGGGAGGATGAGACGACCGGTGATTGGCACTAAGACGCGTTGGGACCGGCTAAGGTGGATGGCGACCTTGGGCACGACTTTATTAGTCGTGGTTTGGGAAATCGTGCGAGCAGTTTTGGTGGTCCCCGGCTCGTGGGTGAACAGTGCAGCGACAGTTGGGTTGGCTTTTCTGCTGGCTAACCTCGCGTCCGTTTCTGTGACTGGCCTAATCGGCCGCCTCGAGGCGCACATCGAGAGTCAGAATCGCGAACTCGCTACTCTAAACGCAGTGATAAAGGGCATCAGCGAATCTCCAAATCTCGACGCGGCCTTAAAGTGCATATTGGACGAAGCCTTGAAAGCGACAGCGAGCGAGGTAGGTCTCGTCTGGCTCCGAGCGCAGGGCTCAGCTGTAGTTTCCAGTGGGCTCACAGAACGGTTCGTTCAGGACCTCATCGACAGCGACAGTTTGACAAAACTTTACCAACTGGGCCCGGAGTCCGGCGAAACTGTTTTCATCCCGGCCAGTGATCCTCGCCACCTTCTCTTCTCTGGGCGGAGGGCTGGAGGCTGGGGACCGCGATGGCTAGCCGTCGTGCCCATAGCCTCGAAGGGTATGATCTTAGGAATCTTCGCTGTTGGAAGCTTTCGCGCCGCTGATCTTAGCTCTCGCGATCTCTCGCTACTCAGGGTGATCGGTGAGGAGGCTGGGGTAGCCGTGGAAAATGCATGGGTGTACGAAGCGGGACGTAAACAGTTGGAGCGAATGGCTGCTTTGACCCGCGCGGCCACAGCAATAAGCACAGAGCTTGATCTATCACGGGTGTTGCAGGTGATTGTGCAAGAGGCAGCTGCCGTCCTCAGTGCTCCGGCGGCGAGCGTGATGCTATGGGATGATAAAGCCCAAGCTTTCGTCATCAAAGCCAGCACTGGGCTTTCGTCGGAATATGTGGAGGCTCAGATCATCCCCGCGGAAGCAGCGCATGCCGCGCTCAAGGATGCCCCAGCGCTCAACGTGTTTGGCCTACGCCAAGTTCCAGCAGGCTGGCTAGATTCGATTGAGGGAGAGGCGTTCCCCGCGGTGCTGAGACTAGCCCTAGAGCGATCTGGTGATCTGAAGGGCTTCTTGAACATCCACAAGAAAGAAAAAACACACGAGTTCCTGAGCGAAGAGGTCCAGTTGGCAGCATCCTTCGCCGCTCAAGCGGCTGTGGCCATTGATAACGCCACGGCCTACAAGGCCCTCGAGCATGCGACCCTGGAGACTATCGCTGCTCTCGTGGCTGCGATCGAGGCGAAGGACCCGTATGCCAAAGGGCACTGCCACCGAGTGGCCCAAGGCGCCCTCGCCATCGGCAAGAAGATGGGGCTCTGGCCACAGCAACTGGAGGATCTTCGCTGGGTAGCGATGCTCCATGACATCGGGATGATGGGCGTACCAGATGCGATCCTGCATAAGACTGAGAAACTTACGGAAGAGGAATGGCAGATCATCAAGACTCATCCCCTCATCAGCGCAGAGATCGTTGCAAAAGTGGGGCCGCTGAAACACCTGGTCCCTGCCATTCGGAGCCATCACGAACGCTACGATGGAGGGGGTTATCCTGATGGGGTCGCCGGAGACGAGATCCCTCTGGCAGCGCGAATCGTTGCCGTCTTCGACGCCTTCGATGCTATGACGAACCCTCGCCCCTACCGGCCTGCCATGTCCATCACGGAAGCGCAACGCATCCTTCGCCAGGGAGCTGGCACTCAATGGGATCCCAAAGTGGTTGAGGCCTGCTTGGCGATCCAGGGGTATGGCGCGAGAAGTGAGGGTGGGGCCGGAACGGGCCCCGACCATAGGCAAGGCCCGTAGATGCCAACGGAGCGGTAAAGTGGGCCGAGTCGGCCGTTCTTCTTCCCTTGGGCCGGCTCCTCAAGAGCGATTCCCGCCTCTTCGAGTCGTCAGAGCAGTTTCATGGCCGCGGTGCCCAGTCTCTAGCGCTTATGGCGGTCTGCGTGCTTGGAAGCCTGTGGGCGACCCAACACGAGGGAGAGGAAGAGGTCTTGGTCGCTAAAGCGAGCGTCAGTTTGAGACAGGATAATATCGCCAGGCTTCGAATTCGTCGTCACTGCCCTTTTGCGTGATGCGCTCTCCCTATCTCCTCCCTTCTGAAGTCGCCTGACCCGCCGCAATGGATAATATGCAGCCCCTTCGATGGGAGAAAACAGTGGAAGAGGCCGTCATTCACCATAGGAATCCTTTGGGTGGGTTATCCTATGATGAGCACACACCCTCTTTCACCGCCCAGGTGGTGCTCGTTAACCGCCGCCGGATCCAACTCATCCGCCGCATTTAGTCGAGGTTCTGACTATGAGAAGAGAGCCACCGGATGGAGCCGCTCATTCCGCCGCCGACGAGGAGACGGTATTTCTCAGGCGAGCGAAGATCTTGGAGCCGATCTTACAAGCCAAGGAGGCTTACCTGGTACCTATCGCTGGCCGAGGTTTGTGGGAGAGGTACCCCCTTACCAAGATGGAAACGGTGATAGGTCGAAAGCCAGGCGTCGATCTTTTGCTTCGCGATGGGAGAGTATCGCGCCGCCATTGCAAGATCCTCCTCTCCGATAAAGGCCCCCAGATCCACGATCTGGGGAGCACCAACGGCACCTTCGTCAACGAAGCCCAAGTGGAGAAGAGGTATCTCCAAGATGGAGACTTGATCCGGCTAGGGGAGACGGTCATCAAGTTCCGCTATGTGGATAAGTTGGAAGCGAAGCGGGAGGAGGAGTTGTATCGTCGGGCGACGCGGGATGGGCTCACCGGGCTTCACAATAGGCGATACTTCTTGGAACTATTAGAGGATGAACTGAGCAGGTCCCGGCGGCATAACCTGGTCGCCTCTTTGCTCTTGATAGATGTCGACCACTTCAAGGCTGTCAATGATAAGTACGGCCACTCCACAGGCGATCTGGTTCTCAAAGAGATAGCCTCCATTCTAGAAAGGAGCGTGCGGAGGGAAGATACCCTAGCCCGGTACGGGGGGGAGGAGTTCATACTCCTTGCTCCCCAGACCGAGACGGAGGGCGCACGCACCTTGGGAGATAGGTTGCGAGGCCTGGTGGAGAAGCACCCCTTCGTCTATGAAGGAGAGTTCCGCGTCACCATCAGCGTAGGGATAGCCACTTTCCCCCGCCACGCCCAAGGCGCAGAGGAACTTATAGAGAGCGCCGATAGAGCCCTCTATAAGGCCAAGGCGAGAGGTAGGAACCTGGTGTGCAGTATAGATGATAGGACGTAATCTGGGACGATATGAGATCGTTGATATCCTGGGCTCTGGCGGGATGGGCACCGTCTATAAAGAGGTCGATGAGGTCAACCATCGCCAGGTAGCCATCAAAATCCTGCCTTCAGAACAAGCCTCCGATCCGGAGGGGGTGAAACGTTTCTTGCGGGAAGCGAGGGCCGTGGCCAGACTCGACTTAGGCTCACTCTCTTCGTCCGCGACGGTCGGACGGTGGTGAGGTCGGGCCCCAAACTCCAGTTCGAGGAACTGGTCCTCATCGATTTCGGCACCGTATCCACGGTTTACTACTGGGATAACGGGCAGTGGGTCACTGTAGAAACCATCGATGCGGACCAAGACGGGGAAGTGGGAGAGATCCTAGTCGACCACTTCTCCCGCTGGGCGTGGTGGTAGTAGACAAGCAGTTCCTGCCAGGTAAAGTAGGAGGGCTCCCAGGGTTCTGGGAGCCCTCCTCATTTGACATCTGTGGGACCTTGCGTGGTATCTTTGGATGGGCCTTAAGGCACGCTCACACGGTGAACCGCGTTGCCCATCAACCTAGACCCCTGATCCTAAAGGATGGAGGTTCTCTGGCCAGATCAGAAAATGGAGTGAGAAAGGAAACCCTTTTAGTTTCCCGCAGGGATACTCTATGTACAGCCTCTCTGGCCAGGCCAATAAAGCACATCGGGAGAGGAGAAACCCTCCCCATGTTTTTGGGAGGTTGCGAGCGGTAGCGACGGGGATCGATTCCTGTTGAAACATCCTGACACGAAGATCGATCCCCGAGAGCACGCAACCATGGCCCGACTGAGGAAGGAAGGTTGGACTCAGAGGATAGCCGAGCGCTTCGGCGTAAGCCGTCAACCTATCCATCAGATCTTGAAGAGAGTGCTTTCACAATGGGACCTTGTTCTATTCTTTTCACTCACACTCTGCACTCCCGAGCTTCTTATCCTAACAAGTTTAGGGATAAGGCCAAAAAATCCGTCCGATAAGTGCACTCCTTATCTGGCGAACCGTTTCGCCACAAAGTGGAAATTCATCGAAAAGCTCGTTGGGCTGATTCTTTCGCTACAGGGAGATAAGCAGTCGGAAGAACTACTCCTAGACCAGTGCAGCAAATCCGCGGGGAATAAGGATAAGCCAACTTATGGGGAAGATGAGGGAGTACTCACCGCTCCTAGCGAGAGGGAGGCTATAGCCCGCTTTAGAGCTTTAGCAAGAGAGGATGGCCCTCTGGCCCGATACCTTTTCCCACGGGATCCAGTGAGGAAAGACAGATGCTCCTCCCATGGGATCCTGTAAGGACGGAAAATCCTGAACCAATGGATGCTGAGTACCTCTCTTAAGCCACAGAACGAGATATTCGTTAGCCCACCTATTATCGTCTCGCGCAACATGAGCCTCGATGGCTACCGCTATATCATTGACTTCGGCGTTCTCAAGTCTTTGTGGAATACCTTCTTCGTCGCCTTCTCCTCTACTATCGTATCGCTTTTCTTTTGCTCCTTGGGCGGCTACGGTTTCGCCAAGTATCGCTTCCCGGGACGCAACTCCCTCTTCTCTTTCCTTCTGGCCACGATGATCGTCCCCTTTGCGGTGACCATGGTGCCCCTCTACGTCATCGTACAGAAAATAGGCTGGATGAACACCTTCTTGCCCCTCATCGTGCCCGGCGCGGCCAACGCCTTCGGCATCTTCTTCATGCGCCAGTACATCAGCACTATATCTGATGAATTGCTGGACGCGGCGCGCATAGACGGCTGCAGCGAGTTCGGTATCTTCACCCGGGTGATTCTTCCTATCATCATACCCGGCCTGACCAGCCTGGGTTTGATCTTCTTCATGGGTGTTTGGAATAACTACTTGGGGCCCTTGATCTATCTGAAGTCACCGGAGAAATTCACCCTGCCTCTCTTCATGATGCAGATGACGGGCCCTCCGGGCTTCTCCCTGTATCGCGAGTGGATGGCCGTAGCGGTGGTGAGCGTCGTGCCACTTCTGATCATCTTCCTCATGTTCCAGCGACGGTTCACGGAAGGCATCACCGCCGGGGCTATCAAGGGCTAGTCTTCTCGGAGGCGAGGCAGTCAGCGAGAGGGCTAGTTGAAACAAGCAGACCGGGGCCAGGATTGCCTCACAAAAGGGGTTTCTTCCATGAAGAGAATCGGATTCCTCAGCCTTCTTTCTCTTTCAATTCTGGTTTGGTCAATGGGGGGATGTATGGTTATCTCAAAGACTGAAATCCGGGAGAAACCCACTGCTCAGGCTACCCAGGTTCCCGCTACTCCCACTCCCATCCCTATCCTGCGCATCGAACCCCAAAGAATTGAACTCAACGGGGCTTGGCGCCTCAGAGCGGATCCGGGGGATGAGGGCGAGAACGAGGGATGGTACGATGTAGCCTTCGATGACTCCAATTGGACTGAGGTTATGGTGCCTCACACTTGGGGGACCATGGCCCAGCACGCTGACTACGAGGAGGTGGCCCGCGCTCATCGCCGGTACGTCGAGAGGTACGGCCAGGATCCCTCCAAGAGCAAGCGAGGAAGTCACCCTCCGAGAAGCAATAAGTAGCCGCCCCTCATCTACCGACCTTGATAGGGGGCTCGGCCGACCTGGCCCCCTCCAATAAGACCTACCTATCCGGCTATAGCTCCATCAGTAAGGACGATTTCAGCGGCCGCAACCTACATTTCGGCGTAAGAGAGCACGCCATGGGTGGCATACTCAACGGTCTGGCTCTACACGGAGGGATCATCCCCTACGGAGGAACCTTCCTCGTCTTCTCTGACTATATGCGACCCAGCATCCGCTTAGCGGCCATGATGCATCTGCCAGTCATCTATGTTTTCACCCATGACAGCATCTTTGTCGGCGAGGATGGTCCCACCCACCAGCCGGTGGAACAGTTGACCTCCCTACGAGCCATACCAGGCCTAGTGGTCATCAGGCCAGCGGACGCCAACGAGACAGCCGTGGCTTGGAGGGGGGCCAGTGGCCCTGTTGCTCACCAGGCAAAAATTGCCAGTGCTAGATCGCTTGAACCTAGCCGACGCAGAGGGATTGGCCCGGGGTGCCTATACCCTCACTGGCAGCGAACTAGAAGCGCCAGACCTCATCATATTGGCCAGCGGGTCGGAAGTATCGCTAGCCCTTGCGGCCGCCAGCGAATTAGGAAAGAAGGGGATAAACGCCAGGGTCGTGAGCTTCCCCAGTTGGGAGCTATTCGAAGAGCAGCCGAAATCCTACAAGGAAGAGGCGCTGCCTACCTCGATTCCGCTCCGACTAGGGCTAGAGGCCGCTGTGGAGCAAGGGTGGGAGAGGTACCTGGGACCCCAGGGAAGGATGATCAGCCTTGAGCGATTCGGGGCTTCGGCACCGTATAAGGTTCTGGCCGAGAAGTTTGGCTTCACGATCTCCCATATCGTATCTGAAGCCGAAGCGATGTTGAGCACCTCCAAGGTTCGTTGACAGGAATCGTGACATGAAGAAGCCCTCTCATGTCGAGAGGGTCTTCCTGTTAGGGGCAACTTAGTAACGGGTATTTAGCTTGAGAGGAGTTTCTTTTCGTTGTGCCTCCAACCGGAGTCTAAGATCGCAATACCAAGAGACTCGAATCCTGATTGCGAGCCGGCATCCGACGGTTATCTGTGCCCTCCTGCAGGATGGTCAGCCCGTCCTGGTAGATCATATTTGGAC
>JRER01000253.1_pt1 | contig 22795 bp, 27 predicted proteins | sample 210161 | NCBI WGS metagenome assembly JRER01 (sample SAMN03019618, study PRJNA260268) | marine sediment metagenome | biome: Marine; feature: Sediment; material: Clay; isolation source: clay from marine sediments 136 meters below sea floor depth collected from... | place: New Zealand: Canterbury...
AAGGCGCTTCTGTTTAAGTACCTGGGCGGGGTAGATGCAGTACCCATCTGCCTCAGTACCAAGAACCCCGATGAGATAATTCAGGCGGTGAAGTGGCTTCAGCCCTCCTTTGGTGGCATCAACCTGGAGGATATCTCTACCCCCAAGTGCTTCTATATCCTAGATACCCTGCGAAAGGAAATGGATGTCCCGGTATGGCATGATGACCAGCAAGGGACGGCTGTTATTACCTTGGCTGGGCTACTTAATGCCTTAAAGATTGTCGGCAAGAAGAAGGAAATGGTGAAACTCACCTTTATCGGGGCAGGAGCAGCCAATATTGCCATATCAAGGCTCCTTTTTGCCGACGGTTTTAAGCCAGAAAACACTATCTTTGTAGATAGCAAGTCCATCCTCCATAGCGGTAGAACTGACCTTGAGGAGAAGCAGGCTGGGAATCCTTACAAGTGGGAGCTGTGTCAGAGAACCAACTCAGAGAAGAGAAGCGGGGGAATCCCCGAGGCTTTAAAGGGAGCCGATGTGTGTATTGCACTATCCAAATCGGGACCGGGTACCATCATGCCAGAATGGATGAGAGGCATGACCAAGGATGCCATCGCCTTCACCTGTGCTAACCCCATTCCCGAAATCTGGCCATGGGAAGCTAAAGAGGCTGGAGCCAGGATTGTAGCTACAGGAAGGTCAGACTTCCCCAACCAGGTGAATAACTCCATCGGCTTCCCCGGCATTTTCCGCGGCGTCCTAGATGTCAGAGCCAGAACTATTACTGAGGGGATGTGCCTCGCTGCTGCTTACGAGCTAGCTAAGTGCGCCGAGGAGCGCGGGATAAATGAGGATTATATTATCCCCACCATGGAGGAATGGGATGTGTTTATCAGGGAGGCAGTAGCGGTGGGGCTAAAGGCCATAGAACAGGGAGTGGCTCAAGAAAAGCTGAGCCGTGAAGAGCTGACCAAGCAGGCAGAAAAGATGATTAAAGGAGCTAGGGAGACAGTTAGCACCCTGATGAAAGCAGGGCTAATCCCCCCCGCACCCTAATATTAAACGCATTGTAGGATAGTTTGCATAATGATTTTTCCCTTCTTTTAAGGACACTGTCATCGGTGTCCCGGTAAAGCTGGGCAAAAGTGGCATCGAGCAAATTATAGAGCTTGAGCTAACCGCCGAGGAAAAGCAAGCCCTAACTAAGTCAGCCGAGGCAGTGCAAGAGCTAGTGAAGACAATGAATTTAAGCTGAGCCAAATCAAACACCATCAGGGGGTAGGTAGATGTCTCAAAGACACAAGTTAAGAGGGAATGAATTGGGGAAACTTCGACTCTATCAGCAACTTATGTCTATGGAATTTTCGTTGTTGACAGCTTACGTAGTGTTATTTCTGGCAGCCGAGTCAATCGCACTAGCTCTTGCCGCTCTCTTAAAAGACGTTGGTAAGAGTGAGCATCTGGGGATAATTGCTATTACAAGTATTGTCATAGGGATTGGTTTTCTAATGTATTTGTATTCCAAGGCTAACGAGGTAGAGAGGTGGAAAAACAAGATATTGGAACTAACTCAAGGGACGGACATGGAGGATGATTTTAAGGCTTGGGAGAGGTGGTGGTTTTTGGGATTGCGCTGGGTCGGAGATCGGACAGCGCTAATTTGGGCTATTGTTTGGACTGCGGTGATTTTTATACTTTTGCTATTGGGATGGTACGTAGTACTAAAAGGTACTATATAGCTTTTTCAAATGAGGTCGTTCGTTGAGGGTAGGGGGAAGGGGCTCCGCCCCTTCCCACATAACTCTTCCCCCTCTCCTTTGAAGGAGAGGGGGATTAAGGGGGTGAGGTAGATAAACCCCAAATGAGAGAGATTGAAACGAGTTCTATTACCCAAGCTGTAGCCCAGCTCTGTCAGCAGGCAAACTTCGTCCTCGGCGAGGATGTACTCTCAGCACTCAAGCAAGCCCAGCAGACTGAGGAATCCCCGCTGGGAAGAGAGGTCTTAAGCCAGCTCATAGAGAATGCTCAGATTGCCCAACAGGAGCGCCTGCCATTATGTCAGGACTGTGGCACTACAGTAGTCTTTTTAGAAATAGGCCAGGAAGCTCACATTATCGGTGGTGACCTATGTGCCGCAGTTGAAGAAGGAGTGCGCCAGGGCTACATCCAAGGCTACCTGCGCAAATCAGTAGTCAGCCAACCATTCTCAGCCAGAATAAACACCAAAGATAACACCCCTCCTGTTATCCATGTTGAAATAGTCCCCGGCGACCAGCTAAAAATTACGGTTATGCCCAAGGGAAGCGGCGCTGAGAACATGAGTCGGCTGGCTATGCTCAAGCCCAGTGAGGGCAGGCAGGGCATTATCGACCTGGTGGTGAGAACCGTTGATGAAGCCGGGGGTAACTCCTGCCCCCCACTGATTATCGGTCTCGTCATTGGCAGCACAGCGGAAAAAGCAATGCTACTGGCGAAGAAGGCACTACTGCGGAAAGTAGCTGAGCCAAACCCTGACCCTGAGATTGCCGAGCTGGAGAAAGAGATTCTAGCCCAGGTAAATGCTCTGGGTATCGGACCGCTGGGCTTTGGCGGTAGAACTACCGCCCTGGCAGTGCATGCCGAGGTTATGCCCACCCATATTGCCAGCCTACCAGTGGCGGTCAATCTCCAGTGCCACAGTGCCCGCCATAAGGAGACCACGCTATAATAAAGAGAGGCTTTGCCTCTCTTATACAACCTATCCCCCTGACCCCCTTCCCTTAGTAAGGGAAGGGGGAGTGAAGGTAAGAGAGGGGGCAAAGCCCCCTCTCTAAAATCTCTTCCCCCTCTCCTTGACAAGGAGAGGGGGATTAAGGGGGTGAGGTTAACAAAAACTAAAGGGGATAGGGTTGATAAAAAATATCACATCACCAATTGGGGCTGAAATAATAGAAAAACTGACCGTAGGGACCAGAGTCCTGATTTCTGGTGTTATTTACACCGCTCGGGATGCTGCTCACCAAAGACTGAGCCAAGCCCTGGATAGGGGTGAGGGATTGCCCTTCGACCTCAAGGGGCAAACGCTATATTATATGGGACCGTCTCCAGCCAGACCGGGTCAGATTATTGGCTCAGCCGGTCCCACCACCAGCGGCCGTATGGATATATATACCCCCCGCCTTATCGCTGCCGGCATTAGAGCTATGATTGGCAAGGGAAACCGCTCCCAACAAGTAAGAGAGGCTATTAAGAAGCATAAAGCCGTTTATCTAGCCACTATAGGTGGCGCTGGCGCTTTACTAGCCAAATCCATTAAACAGGTGGAGGTCATAGCCTACGAGGATTTGGGCGCTGAGGCTATCCTGCGACTCACCGTGGAGGGCTTCCCGGCTATTGTCGCCAACGATATTTATGGGAAAGACCTGTTTGAGCAGGGAAGGGCTAAATACCAGAAGGGAAAACAATAAGAGAGTTAGAGGGGCAAAAAGGGCTTTAGCTCTTTTCCATTAAGGGCAGCGGGCGGGAAAAGATATAAAACGGGGGGATTTCCCGGTTTTTAGAGTGCGTTTTATTTCCCACCCACCCACCCTCATAAGCTGCGCTTCTAACACTTTCTGCCCAGCCCCCCATTGGGGAGGGGACTGAAGAGTTTTAGAGGGGAAGCCCTTTTTGGGCGGGTTGGATGAGAGAGCCTTAAAGGGGTGAAACCCCTGTAGGGCGGGCTGGGTGGGAAGAAAAACATAAATTAAAAGCGGGGAGGGGGAAGAAATAATGGACTGCATTTTCTGCCAGATTGTATCAGGCGAAGTGCCCACCGACATTGTTTATCAGGATGAAGAAGTAATTGCCTTCCACGATATTAAGCCGCAGGCACCAGTGCACCTGATTATTATCCCGAGAAGGCATATCCCTTCCCTTGTCCACCTATCCGAAGCGGACTTATCCCTTGTCGGAGACATGGTAGGTATTGCCAACCAACTGGCAAAAAGGGAGGGCGTTGCTGACAGCGGGTATCGGCTGGTGATAAACTGCGGTGAGGAAGGCGGACAGCTAGTGCCCCACCTCCACCTGCATCTTATCGGCGGGCGAAGGCTCTCAGACGAACTTGGCTGATTTCTGATATTCAAGGAAGGTGAGCAGCCCGGCGATGCTTTTGGCATCACAAATGGAGCCCGAGGTGATAAGACTGGGAATCTGACCGAGCGGCACCGGAATCAACCTGATATTCTCGCTATCCTCAGCCTGAAGTGGGCTGAGAACAAGGTCAGTAGCCAGATAAAGATAGAGATATTCTGTGCAGTAACCAGGAGTGGAATAGAAGCCACCCAACCGCTCCACTTTTTGGGGCAGAAAGCCCGTCTCCTCACGCAACTCACGGCGAACGCAATCCACCGGGTCCTCGCCAGGTTCAATACCACCCGCCGGTATCTCCAGTAGCTCCTTCTCCACCGACTTGCGGAATTGATTGACCAGCAGGACATTATCCTTATCGTCAACAGCTATGATAGCTACACAATCGCCATGCTCCACAATCTCCCGCGTGGTCTCCCTGCCACTGGGCATCCTAACAGTATCAACCCGCAATTTTACCGCTCGCCCGTCATAGACCATTCGGCTAGATAGCGTCTTTTCCTCAGCCAATTCGAACTCCTTCCGCCTCTAGGTGATAGACAAGGGCTACCTCATCACAATTGGGGGACTTAGGGCAGCGGTAGCACTCAGTCCAGACCTTCCTTGGCAGCTCCATTTTATCCACCTGGGAAAAGCTAAACTTCTCAAAGTAGGCTGGCTTGTAAGTCAGGCAAAAGATGGTGGCAATTCCAAGCTCCTCGGCCTCCCTGAGACAAGCCTCCAATAGTTGAGCGCCAATGCCCTGTTCCTGGCTATCTTCATCTACCGCCAGTGACCTTATCTCAGCCAGGTCTGACCAAAAAACATGCAGTGATGCGCAGGCAACCACCCGCTCGCCCTGCCTAACCACAAAACAATCCCTGATATTTTCATATAGCTCGCTCAATGGGCGAGGCAGCATCTCATCCCTATCAGCAAAGTAGTTAATTAACTGATGCATCTGAGGGACATCGCTGATTCTGGCTTTTTCCACCTTCAACCTACTGCTTTCCTTTCAGCTTTTGCTCCAGAGAGCCGTAGAAAGCGGCTTCAGGATGAATTCTCAAAAAACGACCGGTATTAGAGCTATGCCTTACGGTAATAACAGCACCACTACTGAGTGGTAAATTTATATGACCATCAACACTCAGCGTCGCCTGATGGGCAGTAGTAAGGCGCAGCCCCACTACTGCGGTAGCTGGTAATACCACGGTGTAAGCCGAACTAAGGTGAGGCAATATAGGTAATAGCAAAAACTCCTTAGCCTGGGGATGGAGGATGGGACCGCCGGCTGCCAATGAATAGCCAGTGCTGCCAGTGGCGGTAGCCACAATAACGCCGTCAGCCTTATAGGTGGTCAGTGGCTCGCCATCAATGCTGGCCTCTATATAGACTACCCGAGCTACTGCTCCCCTTGCCACCACTACATCGTTCAGGGCATAAAAGGTGCGGGATGGCTCAGACTCAGTGGCACCAAGCTCTGCCTCAAGCATAGCCCGCTCATCGAGCCAACCCTTCCCCTCAAGCAAGGCGGGCAGCTTATCCCTAGCTTCCCCAGCACTGAGTTCGGTCATAAAGCCCAGCTTGCCCAGATTAATCCCGGTAATAGGGGTTTGACCGGGAACCACCACCCGAGCCGCCCGCAGAATAGTGCCATCGCCACCGATACTAAGAATTAAATCAGTATCATTCACCTGAGCCTTAGCCTGCTCCCCCTCCCAGGCAGAGCATAGCCAAACAGAGACACCCCTGGCGGCTAAAAAATCCTGTAATTCCTCGGCCAGGGTATGGGCAGCCTCAATCACCGGGTGATAAAGAATGCCAACCCTTTTCATAGCCATGACCCGCTTTGTAATAACAATGAAAGCATCGCTTCTGAGGGCAAGGGAAGTGTAACATTGCCCCTTTGAGGTGTCAAGGCTAGCATTTGAGCAGCTACGGTTACTACGGGCTGGAGGGTGATTTTTTCGCCAGCCTACAGGCCTTGACGCCGAGGACTATACTACCTATAGCTCCGACTAAAAACCCCAGCGGGCAGACAATGGTTGCCATGATAAAGAAGACAGGCTCGTCTCCACCAATTCTGTCCCAAAAGCCTTCGCCAAAGAAGTGAATAAACAGACCATAAACGGCGTTATGCAAAAGGATACTGACAAAAAATCCTGCAGAGGAGGCTCCGGTCAATAGGAAGAACTTCTTAAGCGTTCCTCCCACTTTCTCCCTCACGGTCAAAACTATCAATGCCACACCTAGTAAAAGGAAAACAGTGCCAGAGATGGCAATAAAAGGAAAACCCATGAGTAAGTCTCTAAGTACTGGAATGGAAAAGACACTCACTATTACAATGAAAACCCCTATCAGAGCCCAAAATATTGGCCAACTCGATTTCCCCTTCACTTCCTCTCACCTCGTAATTTCATTTCCGCAGAATAATTCTAACACTTGGTATAGCTATCAGCAAAGCGGCAACGATGAATATCCAGCCCGTCCATACTGATAGCCAGGTAGCAAGTAGCACCCCCAGCCCCACCCCAGCGAGGAACTTACCGGTAATGTGCGTAGCGAAATAAGGGTTCGGCACCTGCCTAAACCTTTCCATCTTATCACCAAGCCAGCCCATTACCTACCTCCTTTTCTGGTTTAACCTCAGCATGATTGCACAAAGAGGAGGGTTAAGCCAGCACAAAGTATAACGATGCCAACACCCAGCAAGATATACAGGATGCGAAGGCGTCGTTCATTCATTTCTTGACCCTCTTTTTACGCCTCCCATATAAAGCCTTGCCGAGCTTTTTAATCGCCCTGCCCGACTTAAACCTATTCAGATTAACAAAGCCCCTGGTTCGGTTCATCAGCTCTTGCCCTGGTTAAGGCATTTCTGGAGCATCCAGCGCTTCTTGAGGCAGTGTTATGGAAACCGGCTGATTGTAGTCGTATAATCTCTCCCCCACATTTACATTTATGGTCATCTTTTCAAAATCGGCCTCAGTGGCGCCGACATCGGCGGGACGCATTTCCATAACTAAATCAACCTCTGCCTTCATAACCCAGTAGCTATCTTTGGCTATCCATTCTTTAACTGACATTTCCTTAAACAGGTCAGCCAGATTAAGTTGTCCAAAGTCCATGCCTTCCATACCAAGTGCCTGCTGGGACAACAGTTCGCCCAATGCCTCCATACTTGGCACTATCTCGAAAACATAGCAATCAGTACCATTTACCGTCTCATCGGGTAAGGACTTAATCTCGACGGCTGTTTTCAAGAGCTCTATTTGCTGCTCAATCTGGCTCTGCTGCTGCTGCCAAATCTCCTCACTCAACTCCATCTTTACCCATTGCTTGCCTAGCTCAGGGACATCCACACCGGTATACATCCACCCCCCAACGAGATAAATCTCCGTCGCCATCTCCTGTTCACCTATCTCCGGTATATCCATGGTCATATTCATTGTCATTTGCATCTCTCTATTGGCCATGTCCATAGCACCGGTGCCATCACCCACCATGGTCATTTCCCCCGGCTCAGGCCCGCCCTCTACCTTCACGGTCATTGACATATCCATATCTAACTTAACGGTATCAAATTCTGCAGTGGTGGCATTGGCGACTATCTGGTCTATTTCCTCTTGAGTAAGTTCTCCTTCAGCACAACCGACAAGGGTAAAAGACAGGATTAGCGCCAAAGATAACAATAATATCCTCTTTACTGCTGCTGACATGTTCTTCCTCCTTTATCTAAACTTGGCATATCGGCTACCCTTTCGCCTTTTACTAATTTGGGGGACTCATCATATTTTACCTCCTCTTCTGGCAATAATACCATTTTGGGATATCAGTGAACAAAGCCCCTGGTTCTGTTCACAATAACTACCTAACTCCATTATACACCATGAAGCAACCAGAAAAGAAACTGTTTATCAGGGAATGCTTGAAGGAGACTAATCCGACAGGGTGTCTGAGAGGGGCGAAGCCCTTGAGGGCGGGAGGGTGGGAAGAAGGAGCCCAAACAATCCCAGCTAAAAAGCGAACATACTAGCCGCCATTTCGGCGAGCTTCATTATATAGCCGGGGATAATGCCAAGTAGCAGGACGCCCAGACAGGAGAGGGATAGAGCCAACCTCAAGGCTCCGGAAGAAGGCACCTTCTCCTCGGAGGCTGGCTCACCGAGCCACATTACCTTTACCACTCTGAGATAGTAGTAGGCGGATATTACGCTGTTTATCACGGCAATAACCACCAGCCACAGCAAGCCATGCTGCACCGCCCCGCTGAAGATGTAGAACTTAGCCATAAACCCAGCCGCTGGCGGCATGCCAATCAGGGAGATAAGACACAGGGTCAGAGCTAAAGCTAGCAGCGGCGCCCGTTTGCCCATGCCTGAATAGTCGCTAATCTGGTCGCTATTAAGCTTGTTGGAGATAGCAATAATGGCAGTAAAGGCGCCAAGGTTAGTCAGGGCATAGCTGGCGAGGAAGAAAAGGAGACTGCTTCTCCCGACAATATCTGCCGCCGGAGAGAAGCCCACGGTGGCTAGTCCCACCATAAGGTAGCCCGCCTGAGCTATGCTGGAGTAACCTAGCATTCGCTTGATATTGGTCTGGGGGATGGCAATAATGTTGCCCAGGGTCATGCCAATAGCGGCCAGCACAGCGAAGATTAACCCCCAGTCCAGGCTCAGCCACTGGGGAAGCCCAAAGGCAGAATAGAACACCCGCAGGATAATGGCAAAGCCGGCAGCCTTACTGGCTACCGAGAGATAGGCGGTTATCGGTGTTGGCGCCCCCTCATAAACATCGGGCACCCACATGTGGAAGGGGATAGCCGCAATCTTAAAGCCGAAGCCGGCGATCATTAACACTATGCCTAAGATAAGCCCGGGACTGGCTAGAACGCCGGTTAGCGACAGCGCCTGAATAGCCTGGGCAATCTCTCCTAGCTGTGTCTTGCCGGTAAAGCCAAAGACCAGCGCCATACCAAAGAGCAGGACTGCCGAGGCTACCGCCCCCAGCAATAGATATTTGAGCGAGGCTTCAGTTGATTTGGGGTCTTTGAGAAAACCAACCAGAACATATAAAGATATACTGGTCAGCTCCAGAGCAAGATAGATAGAGATTAACTCGGCGGTAGCTGCCATCAGCATCATGCCCAAGGCAGATAAGAGCACCAGGGCGTGGTATTCGCCCTGAAAGCGAGCAAACTTAGATACATAATCCACAGAGGCTAGAATAACCAGGGCGGCGATGGCTAAGAATAGCAGCTTGAAGAACAGAGCAAAGTTATCCACCGCCAGCATATTGTTGAACAGAGCCTGAGAGCTGCCTCCCCACATAGCTATGGTGAAACCAGCAGCTACCACCACGCCAGCTATGCTGACCACCACCAGCCACCCCTTACGCTGGATAACAAGGTCAAGCAGGATTACTATTATGGCAAAGGCAGCCAGAGTTAGCTCAGGTGTAAATAGCTCAAGATTCAAAAGCTTGCTCCTTTAAGCACCTAATAAGCCCATTATGGGCAAAATGCCCGTCTTAATAACATCGGTTAGAATTGCCGGGTAGATGCCGACCAGCATAATCACCGCCACAAAGGCAAACATATACACCCTCTCCAGAATATCGGCATCCTTGGCTCCGTTGAACTGCTCCAGCGCCGGACCATAGAACACCCGCTGTAACATCCACAAAATATAGCCGGCGGTGATAACAATACCCAGCACACCAAGGATAGTGTAAACCTGAATTCCAGAAACGACGGTGCTGGAAAAGCTACCGACAAAGACCAGAAACTCGGCGGCAAAGCCACTGGTGGTCGGTAGTCCCAGGGCACCTAAACCGGCTACAGAGAAGACGACGGCAATAATTGGCATCTGCCTCACCAGACCGCCAAGCTTTCTCAGGTCTCGCTCCCCAGCATTGTGCATAACCAAACCAGCCATAGCAAACAGCAGCCCGGTGATAATGCCGTGGCTGAACATCTGCAAGGTAGCCCCAACCAGACTCACCTGACCTAAAGCGAAGATGCCCAGAAGCACATAGCCCATATGGCTGATACTACTATATGCAATCAGCCTCTTCAGGTCGGTCTGCCTCAAGGTTACCGCCGCCCCATAGAGAACACTAACTATAGCAAATGCCACCAATAAGGGTGCATATTGTTGGGCGACCTGGGGGAAGATGGTTACACACAGGCGAATCATGCCGTAGCCGCCCATCTTAAGCAGTGCCCCAGCCAGCACCACGCTCACTGCGGTGGGGGCATCGGTATGGGCATCAGGCAACCAGGTATGCAGCGGAAAGACGGGTAGCTTGACGGCAAAGCCAATGAGCAGAAGGAAGAAGATAGCCACCACTGGAATAACCGCCGTGAATGTGGCAAGCCCAGTCTGAGCTATATCTACCATGCTGAGGCTGCCGGTGGCGAAATACAGGCTAAGGATGCCAGCCAGCATCATGGCACTGCCAAACAAGGTATATACAACATACTTTATCGCTGAGTATTCTCTCCTCCCCGTCCCCCAGATGGAGATTAAGAAATACATGGGGATAACCTCTATCTCCCAGAAGAGGAAGAAAAGAAGCAGGTCAAGGGAGCAAAACACCCCTAGAATGCTTGTTTCCAAAAGCAGAAGCCAGGCAAAATACTCCCTGGGTCTGAGGTCAATCTTCCACGAGATGAGAACCACCAAGAAACCAAGGAAGGTCATCAATATTACCAGGGGCAGGCTCAAGCCATCAACGCCGAGGTGGTAGTGAGCGTTAATGGCTGGAATCCAGGAGAGCTTCTCCTCGAACTGAATCGCCCCTGCCGCCCGGTCAAAAATGGCAAAGATGAATAGGGATAAAGCCAGAGGAACAAAGGTAAAAACAGCAGCGATGCGCTTAATTAGCCTATCTGATAGACCGGGGATGAAGGCAATCAAAATTGCCCCGACTGCCGGGAGAAAGATTATGATTGTTAGGTAAGGAAAGCTCAAATAACCCGACTCCTATAGAAATTCTTTATCAACCTCACCCCCTGTATCCCCCTCTCCTTGAAAGGAGAGGGGGAGGGTGTTTTTTTCTGAAGAGGGGCTTCGCCCCTCTCGGACACCCGGTTAGGTCAAGCTTCTTTTTAACTCTCCCCTTTTAATCCTCACGCAGCGCAGTTTGCAACTCCCTTAACTTTAACAAAGCTTTGCTATAAACTGGTCGATCCACACCCCTCCCTGACGCTAGCAACGCTTCAATAAATCTCTCCGACTTATCTAGGACTTGCTCAAATTGACCAACCACGTGTTGACGCCATTCGTTACTGCGCTCAAACGCTACAATCTCGTCAGGGGTAAATGTAGATTCCAACTCCTCAGTACCATAAAGACTACCATAAAGGTCTAACTTAGGCCTTAATCCCTTAGGAGTCAACATAGACTTTAATTCCTTAACATCCTTATAATTCAACGCCGATACCATTTTAAGTACATTCTTAGCCAGCATCCTTTCACCCCCCTTCTCCCCCCAAGGAGAAGAGTCTTTAGAGAGGGGGCTTCGCCCCCTCTCTTCCCTTCATTCCCCCTTCCCTTACCAAGGGAAGGGGGTTAGGGGGATAGGTTGCTAAAAAATCTCCTTATCCAAAGAAATACACACAGAGAATTATTGCCAAAATACCTATGCCGATGAACAGCCCATAGAGCTGGAGTTGCCCGGTATGTGCCTTCCTGACAGCTCTGCCCCCAGCCATAGTGGCGTTGGCTACTCCATTTACTGCCCCATCAACACCATAGGTATCAAACCCTTGCAAGCCAGCGAAGAATCCACCGACCAAAGCCTTACCGACAAAGACATTCTCATAGAGCTCATCGAACCAGTATTTCCTGTAAAATAGGGTATATAGTGGCTTGAATAAACTACTGATTCGCTCAGCCGAGAGCCATTTAGCACTATACATAGCGTAGGCCAAAAGAATGCCCAGACCAGCCAGTATTAGTGACAGCCAGGGTAGGGGGTGGGTTAAGATACCAAAAAAGCCCTCAACAAAGCTATGGGTCTCGCCATGACCCAGAAACTGACCAAAGGCGCCGGTAACATTCCAGAAACCAGAAACCACTGCCAGGATAGCCAGCACTACCATAGGCATAACCATAACCGATGGCGATTCGTGAGGCTTGCCATGAGCCTCTGAACCACCACGATACTCCCCACCGAAGGTCAAAAACACTACCCGGAACATATAGAAGGCGGTCATAAATACGGTGAGCATAGCCAGATAGAACAAAATGGGTTGGTTTATCAGGGAACTGGCTAGAATCTCGTCCTTGCTCCAGAACCCAGAAAGGGGCCAGATGCCAGCAATGCTCAGCGAGGCGATAACAAAGGTGGCATAAGTCCACGGCATAAACTTGCGCAGTCCACCCATCTCTCGGATATCAAATGTCCCGGTGGCATGATTGACGCTGCCCGCCCCGAGAAATAGTAGCGCCTTGAAGAAGGCGTGATTAAACAGGTGGAAGATACCAATGGCTATGCCCCCAGCCCCCAGCCCCAGCATCATATAGCCAAGCTGGCTGATAGTGGAATAGGCCAGGACCCGCTTAATATCGGTCATTACCAGACCCATAGTGGCGGCAAAAATAGCAGTAAAGCCACCGATGATAGCCACTGTGGTCAGCGCCTCAACTGAGTGGGAGAAGAGGGGATAGCAGCGGGCAACCAGAAAGACGCCGGCAGCTACCATGGTGGCGGCATGAATGAGGGCGCTGACCGGGGTAGGGCCTTCCATGGCATCGGGCAGCCAGGTATGGAGCGGGAACTGAGCTGACTTGCCAACAGCACCAGCAAAGATGCCAATAGCCGCCCAGGTAAGGGTGGTGCCAGCCAGAGCCCCGGCTATAGCCAGTGAATGGAGTTCGGCAATGTCAAAGGTCCCGGTGTTGAAGAACAGAAGCAGGATAGCCGCCAGGAAACCGAAGTCGCCCAGCCGGGTAACAATAAACGCCTTCTTGGCCGCATTAGCCGCCGCCGGGCGATGGAACCAAAAGCCGATAAGCAGATAGGAGCATAAGCCGACCATCTCCCAGAAGACATAAAGGAAGAGCAGATTGTCAGCCAGAACCAAAGCCAGCATCGAGCCGGTAAACAGCGACATAAAGGCGAAGTAGCGGTGATAGCCGGGGTCGCCCTTCATATAGCCCTGGGAGTAAATCTGCACCATCAGGCTGACCAGGCTAACCACAATGAGCATCACCGCCGTCAGCGAATCCACAATCAGCCCCAGGTGAATAGTAATCCCATCCTCAATAATCACCCAGTTGATGTCGGGTATCGGTAGCTGGTGACCGGGGACAGCCAGCACCTCCATCAATGCCCAGATTGACAGACCAAGGGAAGCTATAAGAGAGGCAATAGTGATATAGCCACCCAGCCTGGGCTTATGGTTCAGAAAGGGTCTGAAGAATAAAGAAACTATTATGAATGAGAAAAATGGCAGTAGAAAAATAAGCCAGACCAGTTGATACGGCATTACAGCTTCCTCAATACCTCCTGTATAACATGCTCCTTATCCCTGGGCACAAGGATAGAATAAGCGGCTATTTCCCTGCCCGGAGGCTCACCGGAGAGGGGCAGGATGCGGGTGGGTATCCCCTCACCCTCAAATAGCTCCTTCCACATCTCAGCGAGCATTAAGCTGTTTGCCTGTTTAACCTCTACCCACATCTTGAGTTTCTACCTCACCCCCTGTGTCCCCCTCTCCTTCAAAGGAGAGGGGGAGGGATTTTTTCTGAAGAGGGGCTTCGTCCCTCTTAAACTCCTTATTATGTCTTTGGGGCTTCGCCCCTCTAAGACACCCCGTTAGACCAATCTTCTTTTTAACTCTCCTCCCCCAAAGGAGAGGGGGAGGGTGTTTTCTTGAGAGGGGCTTCGCCCCTCTCGGACACCCCGATTAGGCATTTGGGGACTTCGTCCCTCTTAGACTCCCTATTGCTATCCCAAATTCAGAAGAGTCATAGAGAGGTGAAGCCTCTCTTACTCATTCCTCCCCTTCCCCTTGACAAGGGGAAGGGGATTAAGGGGATAGGGTTACCATTAAACAGGGGCAAAGCCCCTTCCATTTACCCCCTTAAATCACCATTTCATTAAATCAATTTTGGTGGCATCTATGGTTTCTCGGTGACGATAAATGGCAATTATTATGGCCAAGCCGACTGCCGCCTCAGCTGCCGCCACCACCATAATGAAAATAACAAACACCTGCCCCGTCAGCTGCAAGGGCACAATATACCGGGAGAAGGCAACCATAGCGATGTTCACCGCATTGAGCATAAGCTCGATAGACATCAGGATAACTATGGCATTGCGTTTAGCCAGGGCGCCATAGAGCCCGATGGAGAAGAGGACGGCTGACAGTATGAGATAATGCTCTAAACCTACGCTCATAGTTTACTTCTCCCTAACCAAGACGATAGCCCCTAAGATGGCAGCTAACAACAGGATAGCGGCAATCTCCACTGGCAGGATAAAACCACCCTCACCGAAAAGCAGCCCAGCAAGGGCAGGGGTAGTGGGCTCCAGGGGTGGGGCTACCGATACCTGCCACGTGGTATTAAGCATGGCAAAAGTTACCCCCCCGAAGAATAACAGGGCAACAATGAAAGCTGGAATTCGGAGTCTATTGGAAGGACTACCCCGCTGAACCTCTCTGGTCAGCATAATGGCTAAGATAATCAATACCGATATGGCGCCAACATAAATCAGAACCTGCACTGCTGCCAGAAAGTCAGCACTGAGGGTGATATAGATTCCAGCCACCACCAGGAAACAAAGAACCAAAGAAAGAGCGGCTCGGAAAACATCGCCCAGCAAAACTACGGCTAAAGCAGCTATTATACCGACTATAGCCAGTATCCAAAAGGCAATGTCAAGTCCCATCACTTTCTCACCTTATCCCTATCCAGAAGCAGAGTCTGCTGAGGTAAGGTGACCTCAATTTTGGGGCGGGCATAACCACTGGGTTTCCTCTCCTCCGATGCCAGTAAGTCCTCCTTAGCCAGCACCAGTTCACCTCGGCGATATCTTGCCCGCTCGTAAGCATAACCCATAAACAATGCCTCATAAGGGCAAGCCTCAACACACAAGCCACAAAAGATGCAGTACCCAGTATCCACCTCAAACTTCTCGACCACATATTTATTTTCCTCGGCACTAACTGAGGTCATAATCTGGATAGCACCCTGAGGGCAGGTCTTGGCACAGGTAGCACAACCAGTGCACTTCTCCCTGTCCCAGACAAGCTCATTACCCCTAATCCGCCGAGAGGTAACCAGCCTCTGTTCAGGGTATTGGGTAGTAATCGGCCGGCGAAACAGGTGCTTAAAGGTTAACGCCATGCCTTTGGCTATGCCGATTCCATACCGCTCAAACCTCAACCCTTCCCCCTCCTAAACGGAAGAATTTAGACCATACAACTATCAATACCGCCATTATAGCCAGGTTCAAAAATATAATCGTCCAGGGTAGAGCTTCAGGCAAGACCACCACCTCTATGCCAGTAATAAAAAGGTTAATCAAAGCTAGAGGCAAAAGGCACTTCCAGGCAAATGCCATCAGTTGGTCCACTCTGATGCGTGGTATGGTGCTCCTCACCCAGAAAATCAGGAAGAATACGGCAATTACCTTAATCAGAAACCATAGGAAGGGGGGCAACACCGGTCCCCTCCAGCCACCAAGGAAAAGGGTGGTAATTATGGCTGAGATAGCCAGGGCTTCTGCGTATTCCACCAGGTAAAACAGGGCAAACTTCATCCCTGAGTATTCAGTGTGATAACCAGCCACAATCTCTGATTCAGCCTCCAGAAGGTCAAACGGGGTGCGATTAATCTCGGCACAAGCTGCCATAAAAAAGATTAGGAAACCCAAGGGCTGCAATAAAATGAATGGTATGCTCTGTGCCTTTACAATTTCATTCATAGATAGGGAACCGGCGATTAGCACCACACCAATAATGGCAAGCACCAGCGGAATCTCATAGCTCACTGCCTGGGCTACAGTGCGCATGGCACCGATAAGGGAGAATTTATTATTGGAGCCCCACCCAGCCATAAATATCCCGACTACACTAATCGAGCTAATAGCTACCACATAAAGGATGCCTATATTGAGGTCAGCCAGTAGCGCCCCATCCTGGAACGGCACCACGGCAAAAATCATCAATACCGGGACAAAGGCAACCACTGGAGCCAGCCAGTGAACCCATTTATCACCCTTGGCCGGAATAATGTCCTCCTTAATCAATATCTTAATAGCATCAGCCACTGGCTGAAGAAGGCCGAATGGTCCAGCCCGGTTGGGACCGAGACGCACCTGAAAACGTCCCAACCCTCTGCGCTCAAACCAGATAAAACCCATAATCATAGCCATAACAAAAGCCAGGATAATAACTACAAAAAGTCCCAAATGGAGCCAAAACCCTCCCGGCCAGTCAGGGGGCAATGCTTCTAAATAACAATTAAATAGATTCAAACTGGGATTAAATATAGACATCGCTTATTAACCCTATCCCCTGTTTCTTTTAACAAAGGAAAGATATTAGTTATTCAAGAAAGGTTCGCCTCTCTTTCACTCCCCTTTAGCATTTACCTCCTTTTCAGGGTGTCTAAGAGGGGCTAGCGCCCCTCTTTTTCTCGTCTCCCCCCTCTCCCTTGAGGGAGAGGGGGATAAAGGTCGAAGACTCTTTGAGGGGTGAGGGTGCTAGGAAATTTACTGCCACTATCTATCCACCTCGGCTAGGCAAATATCAATGCTGCCAAAGATAATTATGGCATCGGCTATCTTCCACCCCACCATCATATCGCCAAGGGCGGTTAGGTTGATTAGGGTTGGCGCCCTGATGTGAAAGCGATAGGGAGCAATAGAATTATCTGACACCAGATAAAAGCCAAGCTCACCCTTGGGAGCTTCAATATGCCCATAGGCTTCACCTACCGGTGGGCGGATTAGATGGGGCACATCGCTTCTCACCTCACCCTGAGGCAACTGCTCCATAGCCTGTTTGATAATGCGCACACTCTGCCTCATCTCCTGAATTCTCACCCGGTAACGGTCATAGCAGTCACCCACGCTGCCAGTCGGTATATCAAACTCAAAGCGGTCATAGATAGAGTAAGGGTCTGCCTTACGAATATCCCACTTAACACCGCTGGCACGGAGCACAGGACCGCTGGCAGAGATATTTATAGCTAGCTCCCGGGGCAGAATGCCTACACCCTTGGCCCGAGCCAGCAATATCTCGTTCTCAGCCAGAAGCTGGTCATACTCATCAATAAAACCGGGCATTACCTTAACGAATTTATCCAGGGCAGGTAGAAACTCTTCAGGAACATCCTGGCTAACTCCACCCACCCGCATATAGTTATAGGTTAGCCGCTGACCACAGACCATCTCAAACAGGTCTAAAATCTTCTCCCTTTCCCGGAACATATAAAGGACAGGTGTCATAAAAGCGCCACAATCGTTCAGGAAAAAGCCCACGGCACACAGGTGACTGGCGATGCGCTGCAACTCTGCCATAATAACCCGAAGGTATTCAGCCCGCTCAGGGACAGGAATCCCAGCCAGCTTCTCCACTGCCAGAACATAAGCCAGATTATTACTCATTGATGCCAGATAATCCAGCCTATCAGTAAAGGGGATATTTTGGGTATAGGTTCTCCCTTCAGCTAGCTTCTCAATCCCCCGATGTAGATAGCCCAAAACTGGCTCCACATCTACAATGACTTCTCCATCAAGGGTCAACCTCATCCTGAACACCCCGTGGGTGCTGGGGTGCTGGGGACCTATATTGATAACAAAGGGTTCAGTTTTAAGCGCCATTTTTTTAACCAGCGTTCATAAATGAAACTATTTATTAACCTCACCCCCTTTATCCCCCTCTCCTTGGCAAGGAGAGGGGGAAGAGACTTTAGAGAGGCTTCGCCTCTCTTTAACTCTCCTTCAACCTTTCCTCCTCCAAAGGGGTGAAATTTTCATCTACCTCAGCCCCTTAGATTTTTAGAACCCCATCCCCTGTATCCCCTTCCCCTTGGAAAGGGGAAGGGGAAGATTTTTTCTGAAGAGGGGCTTCGCCCCTCTTTGACTCTCCTTTTAACCCTCTCTCCCCAAGGAGAAGAGTCTCTAGAGGGGGGGGCTTTGCCCCCCTTTCTTTACCCCCCTTCCCTTGGTAAGGGAAGGGGGCAGGGGGATGGGTTGCTAGAAAATCTCCTTATAAATAATCCTTACGCAATGGATGTCCCTTAAACCCCTCCCAGAGGAAGATGCGCTTCAGATTGGGGTGCCCCTCAAAACTAATCCCCATAAGGTCGTAAATCTCCCGCTCCTGAAAATCAGCCCCCCGCCACAAACTAACCACTGAGGGGAGGGTGGGGTTGTCCCGACCGTAACATCGGGTCTTCACCACCAGGCTATGATTATGCTGTAGTGAGGTTAGCTGGTAAATCACCTCAAAGTAGTCATAGTAATCAACAGCAGTAATACTGGTGAGGTAATCAAAGTCAAGCCCGGGTGTGGTCTTCAAATAAGTGGCTGCCGCTAATAGGAACTCCTTGTCCACCACCAGGCTTTGTTGGCTAGATTCCGCAATGCTCCCTGGAAACTGTTCCTCTATTTGGCTGGCTATTTCCTCACCAGAAAGGGCTACTGTCATCCTCTATTTACCTTCTGTGGCGATACTCATTTTAGATATCTTGTGATGTAGCATCCTTATGCCGTAAAGCAGGGCTTCGGGGCGGGGGGGACAGCCGGGCACATAGACATCAACCGGGACAATGCGGTTAACCCCTGGCACCACTGAATAAGATTGAGCAAAGGTGCCACCACTAATGGCACATGCCCCCATAGCCAGCACCCACTTGGGCTCAGGCATCTGGTCATAGATTCGCCTTAACTGCGGCGCCATCTTCCAGGTCAGTGTTCCAGCTACAATCATCAGGTCAGCCTGGCGTGGTGAGGCGCGAAAAATTTCCATACCGAAACGAGAGATATCAAAACGAGAGGCGGCAGTAGCAATCATCTCAAAAGCACAGCAAGCCAAGCCAAAATTTACTGGCCAAACTGAAGAGCGCCGTGACCAGTTGAGCATAGCATCTAGTGAGGTCAGCAGGATATTGCGCTTGAGTTCCTCTTCCAACCACTCATCGGGGTCTGAAATAGGCTGCCGGCAGTGTGCCTTAAGCGACTCTATTGCCTCACCCTCAGCCTCATCAAGCTGCCTACTAGAATAAACATCGCCTACTTCCATTCCAAAACCTTCTTCCTCCAGGCGTAGATATAGCCGACAACAATAATGAAGATAAAAACAAGCATCCCGATAAAGCCGAAAAGCCCCAGTTTTCTTAGTTCAACCGCCCAAGGGTATAGGAAAACAACCAGGACATCGAGGGCAATAAACACCAGGGCATAAAAATAATAGCGGAAATTAAACTGAACCCATGCCTTACCTATGGTCTCCATGCCACACTCATAGGTAGAGCTTTTGACAGGATTAGACTTGTGGGGAACGATGCGGATAAATCTGAGAGAAAGGGGGAGAAGAATAGTGGTAACGGCAAAAAAAATGGCAACTACAAGAAGTAAGCCGATGTAGCCATAGTTTGCCAGCAAGTATCTTCCTCCCTATCTCATAATAACGGCTACCAGTATATCACATCTGACTTTTTGAGGGCAAGAGGTCTAGACATTAGATTGTCTATTAACCTCACCCCCTTTATCCCCCTCTCCATGATATGGATATGTATTCCTATCATGAGGGGGAAGAGATTTAGAGAGGGGCAAAGCCCCTCTCTTACTTACACTCCCCCTTCCCTTACTAAGGGAAGGGGGCAGGGGGATAGGTTCCAAACAATCTCAAACATCTATATTATTGACCTTATCTCAATGACAAAGTATTATAATGGCAACACCGTGGAAATTATCCCCCATGTCTATCAAATAACCCTAAGAGCCACCAATATAATACTGATTGCCGAGGAAGAGCTGACCCTCATTGACACCGGATTTCGCGGTAGCGCTCCCCAAATAATAGGCTTTATCCACCGCCTGGGGCGCTCTCCTGAAGAAATCACCCTCATTATCCTCACTCACAATCACCTTGACCACGTCGGTGGATTGGCTGAACTTAAAAGGTTTACCCCAGCAAAGGTTGTCCTTCATAAAGCTGATACAAGCGCTGATGAGAACCAGCTGCCCTATCCCAGGGTGATAACAAAGCTACTGCACATCCCTCCCTTTTCCCTGTTTAGACCATTGGTCTATGTCAAACCGAGCGAGGTTGATATCCAGGTGGAAGGTGGAGAGGTATTTAGCCCGCTAGGCGGTCTCCAGGTTATCCATACACCGGGACATACCCCAGGCAGCATCAGTCTCTTCTCCCCCAAAAAGAGGCTGCTTATGGTGGGCGATGCCCTGAATAATCGTTTTAGAGGCATCCGGCTGCCACCAAAAATGGTTAGCACCGACCTATCACAAGCCGTAGATTCGGTAAAACGGATTGCCCAGCTAGACTTTGACATTCTATGCTTTGGGCATGGTAGGCCGATAACCAAAGACGCCCAAGCCAAGGTGCAACAGTTGATAAGAAAGATGAGCTAGTTCAGATAGATTAGTGACACAGATTATCATGTTTCGTTTCTCTGTGGCATTGACCCCATCCCCTCGAAGAGTCTTCGACCTGACCCCCTTCCCCTAGAGGGGAAGGGGGAAGTAGTTTTAAGAGGGGGCAAAGCCCCCTCTTTTTATTCCTCCCCCTCTCCTTTCAGGAGAGGGGGACTAAGCGGGTTCCCAGGAAAATCGAAGATTTTTCTGGGTGCTTTAAGGGGGTGAGGTGCAGAAAGTTGAGGTGTCACTAATGTACTGGACGAGTAAGGAAGATTGACAATATAGGCTAGAACTAGCTATTATCCAGGAGCAAGGCAGTTTGAACTGATGCGAGTTATTGCTGGCAAGGCAAAAGGACACCGACTTAAAGTGCCAAGGGGGACTGTTACTCGCCCGGCGACTGATTTAGTCCGGGGAGCAATTTTCTCTATCCTGGAAACTACCACCAGCAATTGGTTACGAGTGCTTGATTTATTCGCTGGTAGCGGAGCCCTGGGTATTGAGGCCCTGTCTCGCGGTGCCGATTGGGTTGACTTTGTTGAACAGGAGCCACGATGTTGCAGTATAATCAGGCAAAATCTGGAAAAGACAAAGCTTTCCGCCCAGGCTCACATTTATTGCTGTAGTGTGGCTAAAGCGATTTCCTTTCTTGAGGAGGAGTATAGCATTATACTGATGGACCCGCCCTATTCTGATTCATCTATAGGCAGCTTGGTGCGGCAACTGGCAGCCTCTAAACTGGTCGGGGCAGAGTCAATCGTAGTGGTGACGCACTCCCCCCACCTCCCCCTAAATTCAACCTATGCCACATTGCATGTGCTAAAAGAGCGCCGCCATGGTGATAGTTGCATTATAGTATACCAAAAGGAGGGCAAGCCTTGAGCATTGCTATCTATCCGGGCAGCTTCGACCCAATAACCAACGGGCATCTTGATATCGCCACCAGGGCAGCTAAGATTTTTGAAAAGCTAATCGTCGGTGTCTATGAGACCCCCAATAAGCCCCTTCTATTCACTACTGAAGAGAGGGTGAAATTGATAAGGGAAGCGATAGCCGACCTGCCCAATGTTGAGGTGGAATCCTTTAGGGGGCTGACCGTTGATTTTGCCAAGAGGGTAAAGGCACAGGCTATGGTGCGAGGGCTGAGAATGACTACCGACTTTGAGAGGGAATTTGATATGGCAATGATGAACAAAAAGCTGTCTCCTGAGCTAGAGCTGGTTTGTCTAATGCCAAGGGTGGAATACCAGTTTCTCAGCTCCAGTTTGCTTAAGGAAGCAGCTAGCCTGGGCGGCGATATTGATGACCTTGTCCCCAAACACGTGGCTTCAGCCTTGAGAAAGAAGTTTCAAAGCAAAGCATAACCCATCACTGAAAGAAAGAGCGTACTGTGTCAAACTCACCGGGAAGCAGCGCCAGCACCATAGGGAAGCGGTCTAATAATATAGGAGCCACCGTTGATTGAGCAATAGCTCCGTCTATGCCGACAAACTTGACCCACATGGCTAAAAGGGCACTACAGAATATCGCCCCCAGCACCAAACCGAAGACAGCGCCACCGAGGCGATTGACCCAGCCCAGCATCATCACCGAGGCAGCCCATTTCAATAACACAGCAAGCACAGCAGCAATTATCATCACTCCAATTAGTATAATGGCAAAAGCAACAATCTTGGCTACGCTAGCCTGAGGAATAAAGGTTAGCTGCTGGGAAAAGGGAATATAGAAGCGCCCGGCCAGGATTACGCCAATGATTAACCCGGCTAGGGACAAAGCAGCTTTAATAATCCCAATCCTCAGTCCCAAAAAGACGGCAATAGCTATAGCCACCAGAATAACTATATCAACCAATTCATAAATCTCCGTCACCCGTAGTGCAGGGCGTCAATAGGGTTCAGTCTGGCTGCCCTCATTGCCGGGTATATGCCAGATGCCAGACCAATGAAGACTGAGACTAAGACCGCCACAGTTACAATAAGTGGTGAGACCACAGCGTTGATTCTGAATCCACCAAGGTCGATGAGAGAGATTCCCTGTGCCACCAGCCAGGCACCGGTCAGCCCAATAGCACCCCCCACTAGGCTCAGCATGGCGGCTTCTAACA
>JRER01002138.1_pt1 | contig 22694 bp, 25 predicted proteins | sample 210161 | NCBI WGS metagenome assembly JRER01 (sample SAMN03019618, study PRJNA260268) | marine sediment metagenome | biome: Marine; feature: Sediment; material: Clay; isolation source: clay from marine sediments 136 meters below sea floor depth collected from... | place: New Zealand: Canterbury...
CCGCAAATTTCTTAGTAGTTCCATAAACTTCCTCTCTGTGTCTTTGAGCGCTTGCAAAGTGTATGTGTTCATAGCGTGTTACTCTACCCAATAGCTGTCGGCTTCACGGTAGATAACACACGGATGGTTACAGTGGGGACAATTGAAGCTTAATGCTTCTGTGAGAAAGCCTTTCTTCTTTAAGAGACTTGTTTTCTCTTTTTCTAACGCTTCAATTTTCTTTCGCAAACTCTTTATGGTCTGCATTGATATTTCTTCCATGACTTCCTCCATTTCTTCTATCTTTGGTTCCTCTTCTTCAAGGCGTCTTGCCATCTTCTTAATCTCTTCGGGCTTTAGGGTTCCCTCACGCATCTCCTTTGCTTTTTCTTTCAAAACCTCAGCTGCCTTCTCGAACTCTTCTGGTGTCTCCAATTTAGGAGCTTTAGGTGCAATGGCGGGCAACACTTTTTCTACTTCTCTGATGCGCATTTCTTTAACTCTTGCTTTCAGCTCCTTCGCACGCTTGTTGGCAATTTTTCGGGTTTCAGCTACGGTAAGTTTTCTGTTAAGAATTTCATTGATAGTAAGCACCGCTTCTTTGATGTTTCTGCCAATCACACTTTCCAGTGCCACAATATGTGACATGCTGGTCTGTCTAGTCCACACGGTTTTCTGAATGTCTTCGGGAAACTTGAATACGTTAAGATGCGCTAAAACCCAGTGAAAATCAATGTTGAGTTGTTTGCTTATCTCCAACGGCGTTATGCCTTCATCTGCAAGTTTCTTGAAGTATCTTGCCTCCTCTTCAACCGTGTAGTTTTCTCGGATCTTGTTCAACTTGTAGACTGACAGCCTTGCCGTTGTGTCGTCTACATCGACCACTCGAATGGGTACAGTTTCCCATCCAATCTCCTTAAGAGCTCTCCACCTTCTTTCACCATCAATTAACTCATAAAAATCACCCTGCTTACGAACTACTAAATCGCTGAGAAGCCCGTCTTTCTCTATTTCCTCTTTTAGACCATCCAAATCGAAGATTAGTCTAGGCTGGTATGGGCTTGACCGGATTAACTCTATGTCTACCTTCATCTTTTATGCCTTCCTTCTTCCTACGAAACGCAGAAACCAGCTTTTCGCTTAGATGTTCAATTGTTCGGAAAAACTATCTTTTATCAATTCAGCTTTGTTCCGACTCGGATATTAATTCGGTTGAATTTTTCTATTGTCTCTTGTATGTCCTTAGCAACTATCAAATCAACACTAGAAAATTGGCTCTTTCACGTTGCAGCGCATGCAATCATAAATCATGTTCTCAATGGCCACAACATCATACTCGCCCGCTAGTGTAACCATGAAAAACGAAATTGGGTGACAGCACACATGCCGAATCTTCGGGCTAATGTCACCACCACTCATAGGGATGGGTTACAAAGCGTTTAGATAAGTCTAATCACTAGGATACCCAGACGTAGCGCGCACACAGGGATCAACCATGCTTAAGGAAAAGTAGTTAGAGAGATTAACTTTGGAGTAGTAGGAGTCAGAATCCGAATCAAGAAAACTAACTCTCCATATTAACTTTCCATATTTTGTCTCCATAAGTTTAATTATGGGCTTTCGCAAAGGTTTTATAAGCAGAACTATTGTAGCTGGTTTTGCGCATTGGACAAGCGATATAGGACCGTCAAATTGCCTTCCAAGATGCTTGAGGCAATTGAGTTGCTCATTAAGAATCATCCAGAGTGCGGATATAGTAGCATCGCAGATTTTGTTAAAGATGCCGTTAGGCATCATTACTGTTGGCATATTCACCGGGTAAAGTTTGAAGAAGAATAATTCTGCTTTGGATTAAGATTTGACTCATGTATGACTCCCAAATCTTTTTTCTTTCTCAAGTCCTCACTATAGAGCGGGAACTATGTTGAAAACCAAAAAAGCTTTCATCACCATCGTGCTTGTTGAAGAAACTGAGGAGAAATCCAACAAGGAGATTGAGGAGGAAATAATGAGGGAGCTTTCAGAACATTTGTCTGTGATTCCTTGGGCTAAGGATGTTCAAAGTGTTAATGTTGAATAGGTGGGGTTTGCTCCACTCTATCACAAAGTTGGGCTATTAACAAGTTGAAAGCCTTCTGTATCTTATCTACTTCTCTAAGTTTAGCTAGTCCGTTTGAAGTCAGCTTATAAGTTCGATACCTGGAGTCTTCCACTTCTCTAATAAGATGTGCACGTTCTAAGGCATGAAGTGCTGAGTAAATACTTCCCTGGTTTAAGAGAATCCCAAGTTTTTTGTATATGCACAACCAGATTTCATGACCGTTCAAATTTCCGATTTCCTTCAAGATAGACATTATTACAATATCCAGAAAGCTCTTGACTATTCGTTTTTCTATTTCATTAGACGATTTCACCATCGAGGAACCTTCATCTAACCTTTTTTGAGTTGAAGGAAGGGGATAACGCATTTCCTCTTAGAGTATTTAACATTTTCGCGCGCGATATACCGACTTTCCAAATATGCACATAACATATACTTTAGGATTCTGTGAATGACCTATCGATCGAGTGGAGTCATACAGTGAAACTGAACCATAGCGTTTTCATGTGAGCGCTGGCGATTGCTAAGTTGCATTGAGCAATGTGATGCTTTTTAGAAATTTTTGAATTTCATCGTTTGCTTTCGTGATGACCTTTATGTTTTGGTCTCCTTTCTCGGTTAGTGTATAGACTCTTTTTCGCTGGTTCCAAACGCCCCTTATCAAACCGTCTCTTTCCAGAGAATAAAGCAGGGAATAAACAGTGCCTGAACTCACCAAGACGTTAAATTTTTGGTGAATGAGACGGATAACATCATAGCCGCTCAAGGAGCCCTCGTTTATCTCCGTTAAGACTAAAATGTCCATGAAATTTTTGATTGCTCGCCTACGCAACTTTGCCAAAATCTTCGAGGATGCCATAGGAATCAGACTCCAAGTCAGAATTTATTAGTGTGGTATATTCTTCTATAATATACTTATCGTCTGCTCGAATTCTGAATCCGACTAAGACATAAGAAATATTTGTCACATTCTGAGTCTGAGGTTTAGACAGATTGTTTGGATGTGGTGGTAAAGGAGTGAGTTGAGAGTGAAGGGGTTTGGCGAGTTATTGTTTGAGACGATGGATGATACGATTAGGCAGGTCTTTGGGGAATCTGCCTCCGAGTTGATTTACACACTTATGCAAAGGCATGTTTTATTGAAGCGAGAAGAAGTTGGTGAGAAGATTGAGGCTTTCTATGCCTATTTGGAGAAGTTGCTTGGTTCAGAACGAGCACAGATTATACAAGCCACCAGCCTCAAACGTTTATGCCTCAAGCTACGGCGAGAATACGAGGAGGTAGAAAGATATTTTTCAGCTCTCGACGAACTCTATGAGATTAAGTTCAAGCTTTTGGCTTCATCCTTGAAAAGGGAACGTTCAGTGCGCAACTGATGGCTTTAAGAGGCAGGTTAAGCGTCTCTTGTATGCAGTGTTTGATTCGGATTCTGAATATGAACGGTTACTCCTAATTCAGACTCCAATTTCATACAAGTTAAATCCGACAACTCTAGGAACACTTACTTGGCAAAATGGCATGACAGTGGAAGTTATTGGGATGACTAAGCGGCTTCGGATCGTAGAAAAATCAAGTGTGTCGTCTAGCACGAAACGTGAGGGAAAAATCAGTAAGAGAAAGGGGAGGGGGGATAATTTGTTGATTAGTGTGGTAGATGAAACGATGAGGCAGGTTTTCAGAGAAGCTGGCGCCAAAGTTATTTACGATTATTTAGAAAACAACTCCCATTTGAAGCTAGAAGAAATTGCTGAGAAACCCGAGGTCTTTTCACTTGGCTTAAAGAGGCTGCTGAGTTCAGCTACGCCAATGATAGAGAAATTGATTCTCAAGAATTTATACTCGAAGCTTGAGTTGAAATTTGAGGAGAAGGAAGACTACGAGTTTTCAGACTACATAAGGGAATTGCGGGGGAAATGCGGGTGTTGAGGGACGGCGGATTTGAGAGACAATATAACCTTCAGAGGGTGCGCTAGATAGCTGATTCAACAGTAAATCCATTGCGAGTGGCAATTTCAGGTTTGAGCCTATTCCTATGTATGTTTGCAACTTTCTATTTCTTGGTTATTTTGAAGACCGCAGTTGTTTATACTCATCTTTTCTACGTCCCCATTGTGCTTGTGAGTGCGTGGTGGCGCAGAAAAGGCATCATTTTAACCTTTTCCTTAGTTTTATTTCTTCTGATTTGTAATTTCTTTTTCGCACCCGATATTTCAATAGTTGATAATCTACAGAGGTCCGCAATGCTTCTGTTCATTAGCATTCTTACAAGCACTATGTTTGAACACAGAAAAAGAACCCAAGAAAAACTGAAAGAATCGGAGGAACTGCACCGGACACTGATACAGGCTTCCCCAGATGCTATTACAGTTTCTGACTTAAATGGAAACATAACGGATTGCAACCAAGCAACATTAAATTTGCATGGGTATCCATCGAAAGAAGAATTGATTGACAAAAGTGCTTTTGAGTTGATTGCAAAAAAAGACCATAAACGAGCTATAGAAAATATGAAGAAAACTTTAGAGCAAGGTTCAGTAAGAAATATAGAATACACTTTCTTAACTAAAGATGGACGTGAATTCCCTGCGGAACTTTCTGCAAGTGTTATTAAAGACTCTTCAGGGAACCCCACAGGTCTTATAGCTATAACAAAAGACATCACCGAACGAAAGAAGATGGAAAGGAAACTGCAGGAATACGCGGAGCACCTAGAGGAAAAGGTGGAAGAAAGAACTAAAGAGTTAAGGGAGTCGCAAGATCAATTGAAAAAGTCAGAAGAAATGTATAGGCTTCTTGTCGAAAGTTCCAACGATGGAATTTCCATAGTGGATTTTGAAGGAAAAATCCTCTTTGCAAATCGCAAGCTGAAAGAGATGTATGGATACGAAAAGATGGAAGGAATGTCCATCGTAGAAAATATCCACCCAGACGTAAGGAAAGAAATAATAGAGCGCATACAGAAGGCCGCAATGAACGGGGAATTAGACGACAATGTTGTTGTCAAAGCTCTGAGAAAAGATGGAAGTCCTTTCTGGATAGAATCAAACACTGTGTTTGTAAAAGAAAACGGAAAGCCTATCGGCTTCCTAACAGTCAGCAGAGACATTACGGAAAGGAAGAAGATGCAAGAGCGCCTTCTCAAGGCAGAGAAACTGGCTGCCATCGGAGAGTTAGCCACTATGGTGGGACACGACCTCAGAAACCCCTTGCAAGCCATAGAAAACGCAACATACTACCTCAACAATGAACTGCCACGCCTTCCCCCCACTATTCCAATCCCCCAAAAAGCCATAGAAATGCTCCAAGTCATCAACGATTCAGTCAACCACGCCGACAACATAATAAGAGACCTACACGATTTTTCAGCAACGAAAAAACCCACACTCAAGAAGACCAACATCAACACCATAGTTAAAGAAACCATATCACAAGTCGAAACACCAAAAAACGTGGAACTCATCACAGAACTGGGTCACCTTCCAAAAATAAAGGTGGACAAAGATATGATAAAGCGGGTTTTTCTGAACTTGGCTGTAAACGGAATACAAGCGATGGAGAACGGAGGAAGACTGAAAGTCACAACCAAAAAAACAAAAAAGTTTGTTGAAGTTAGTTTTGAAGACACAGGCATTGGCATGTCAAAAGAGAAAATGGAAAAGCTCTTCACTCCCTTCTCCACCACGAAGGCTAAAGGCATGGGTATAGGCCTAGCAATCTGCACGAAATTCGTCGAAAGCCATGGCGGCAACATTGAGGTAGAAAGCGAAGAAGGAAAAGGATCAACTTTCACGGTAAAACTGCCCATCCAGCGAGAGAATAGAGGTGAAAACCAGTGACGAAGGATAAGCCCAGCATCCTCATAGTGGAGGACGACGCAAACATACGTGAAACCCTAAGCACCCTACTTCAGCAAAAGGGATACAACACGGACACCGCAAAAAACGGACGAGAAGCCATACAAAAGTCAAAAGCCAAATTCTTCAACCTGGCGTTGATAGACATTAAGCTCCCAGACATGGAAGGCACAAAACTACTCACAACGATGCACGAAAACCTGCCAAAAATGATGAAAATCATGATCACCGGATACCCCTCACTAGAAAACGCCGTCGAAGCCCTAAACCAGGGAGCAGACGCATACATCATAAAACCCGTCAAACTAGAGAAGCTGCTAGCGCTCATAGAAGAAAAACTTGAAGAACAACGTCAAGCTGAAAAGATGACAGAAGAGAAAGTGACAGAATGGATCAAAACACGAGCACGCAAAATAGAAGACAACAACCAGAAATAGCCTGCGGAAACACATCTTCTAACAAGACCGCTCCGTCTATCTTTCCCAGATAGACATACTTTTGTTTGAGCATGAGAATCTGAAGATGTGGAGCATTTTAGCCAGCTTATCAAGGCTATGATCAACCTTGGCGCGTCTTTTAGGAGAGGTAAACTTTTGTTTAAGCCAGAAAGTTTAGGCGTTTAACTATTTTCGTGCGCACGCATTTCTCGTTGTAAAGCTTGTTTTGCGTAGCCCAATAACTCCGTCGATAAAGCCTACACGTTTTCAACGATTTCATTAAACAAAACTTACTTCGCGAGTCTAGGAAGTAAGAGAGAAAACAAATCACACACCTTATCGTGCTAGGCAGCTTCAACAATGAACTCTTCCAGTTAATGAACTCCCTGGCTTCTGCGATGGTCGGCGTGTTCTTCGAGGCGAAAGCGTAAAAAATACGGGGGGGTAGGTCGTATTGGTTGAAATTTCACGCGATAAAATGGCTCTTTCACGTGTACAGAAGCTCAAGAAAAGGATTAATAATTGACACTCAGCAAATGCCCGCGCGCTTCGGAGGAAAGGGGTGAGGCGACGATATTTGGAGCCTAATAGGCGAGGTATGTTGAAAACAGGCCTTTTTTTCCAGAGATCGAAAAGTTAGCGAAAAAGTCAACAAGATACAACTCCCATCCTCTGAAGCTTCTGTCCTGGTTCAGAAGTAGTAATCCACCCTATAGCGCTTAGAGACTAATACTTCAGGAATTCAGCTGCAGAAGACTTGGCGTGCGTGTCGTTGTCAAAAACCGTAGGAAAAAAACAACGACAACTGAAATTGCGCTTCCAACTGAGCTTACGCCAAGACGGTTTTCCCTAACCACTGTACATACTGTTCAGCCTATAATGTAGACTCTCTCGGTTGCCAGGCGAAACAAGCCACATCAAAAAGATGCGCGCTTCACCAGTATAGAAGACGCTCAGATCTTCAGAAAGCGAAAGTGACAGGTGTAGACCTTTACAGCGTAGGAGTGACCTTTACGTTTGTAAACCTTTATATCCAAGACAAAGCCTCGAATCTTCATACAAAGAGATCTGATGGAGACAGAAATGCAAGCAAGCAGTAAGGTTCTACTACCTCATAGGGTGAAAGTTTCTCGGGGAGAAATTCATATCATTGAAGAGCGATGCAAACAATGTCGTTTGTGCATCGAACTCTGTCCTAGAGAGGTGCTCCTGGAGTCCGAGAAAGTGAACGAAAAAGGCTATCACGTCCCAGAGGTTGTGGAGGAACCGGAGAAGGGAAAAATCTGTGTCGCTTGCGGTTTCTGTGAAGTAGCATGTCCAGAATTTGCCATTTGGGTTGAAGAAAAGAAAGAGGAGGCATCAGAGGAGGGAGATTTCTGGGAAAGACAGTTTTAACAGGTAAACACTTCTGGTACGGCAACATCGCTATAGCAGAGGGAGCAATAGCTGCCGGTTGCCGATTCTTCGCGGGATATCCAATTACTCCCGCAAGTGAAATAGCTGAGCACATCTCCAGGAGATTTCCAGAAATAGGTGGAATATTTGTCCAATTCGAGGACGAACTCGCATCGATGGCCGCAATCTTGGGCGCCTCCTGGGCCGGGGCCAAATCGATGACTTCAACCTCTGGACCCGGGTTTAGTCTGATGATGGAGAATTTTGGCTTAGGAGTGATGATGGAAGTCCCCACAGTCGTTGTTAACATCCAGCGAGGAGGTCCAAGCACGGGTCTCCCTACGCTTACTGCTCAAGGAGATGTTATGCAGGCGAAATGGGGAAGCCACGGACCCTACGAAGTAATCGCCCTCTCACCAGACTCACCACAGGAGGCTTTCGATCTCACAATACGTTGCTTCAATCTCGCAGAGAAATATCGAGTTCCTGTAATTCTTCTCGCAAGCGAAACCGTTGGCCACAGCGCCGGAAAGGTGGTTGTCCCATCAGAGGATGAAATAGAGCTTATTGACCGGAAGAAGCCCACAGTTCCGCCAGAAGAGTATTTACCCTATAGGCCCGATGAAGACTTAATTCCTCCGATGGCTTGTGCAGGTGAAGGATACGCTGTCTGCACAACAGGCCTCACTCACGATGAAAAGGGTTACCCAGATACAACCGCGGAGGCACAAGAAAAGCTGATCAGACGCCTGAATGACAAGATTCGAAAACACATAGAGGAAATCGTTGACGTGGAAGAGCAAAACATGGAAGACGCAAAGATTGCAGTCGTCTCTTATGGGCAGGTTTCTCGACCCGCAAAGAGAGCGGTTAAAATGGCCAGAGAAGAGGGAATCAAAGCGGGAAGTATCAAACTTATCACCGTCTGGCCTTTTGCAGAGAACGTTATACGGAAGTGGGCGAAGCAGGTGGAGATGTTCATCGTTCCGGAGTTGAACTACGGTCAAATCTATTTGCAGGTAAGGAGGGAAGCAGCAGGAGATTCTGAAGCTGTTCTAGTTCCAAGAATGGGAGGGAAACTGATCACACCACAAGAAATCTACCGAGAAATCAAGAAGGTGAGCGAAAAATGAGCCAGAAGATGATAAGAGGAGAAAAGCCTCAAGAACTGCATCCTATGGACCAGTGGCTCAGATCCGAGCGGATGCCACATATATGGTGTGCGGGATGCGGCATCGGCCCCACATTGTATGCTTGGGTTAGAGCGCTGGATAGAGTTGGAATAGATAAGGACAAAGTGGTCTATGTATCTGGAATAGGTTGCTGTGGTAGAGGGTCCGGCTATCTGAATGTGGACGGCTTTCACACCACCCATGGCAGAGCCATCCCATTCGCTATTGGAATTAAGCTTGTCAAGCCAGATCTGTGTGTAAACGTCATATCCGGAGATGGAGATCTCTTCTCCATCGGAGGCAACCACTTTATCCATGCGTGCAGAAGGAACGTAGATTTGCTCGTCATTTGCACTAACAACTTTATTTACGGCATGACAGGCGGCCAGCTTGCAGCCACTACTCTAAGGGGAGATTACTCAACCACTACTCCCTATGGTAATATTGAAAATCCCTTCAACACGCCCCATCTAGCAGACGCATCAGGAGCCGTGTACGTCGCGAGATGGACGAGCGTCCACGTAAGACTGTTAGAAAAATCCATCGCTGAAGCACTAAGAATGAAAGGCTTTCGATACATTGAGGTTCTTTCGCCATGTCCAGTAAATTATGGGAGGCGGAATAAGCTTCGTGAAGTGGATGACACTGCGAAATGGTTTTGGCAGTCTTCCGTAATTAGACATGGAGCAGACACGAGCGAGGTTCAAATTGAGAGAGGGAAGCCTCTAATCCTTGGAAACTTCGTCAAGCGTGAGAAGAAGCTATCATATTACGAGGAACTGAAAAAACTGGAAGAAAAGGTAAAGAGAGCAGCGGAGGCGAAAAAATGAAAACAGAAACAAGAAAGGAGATAATGTTCGGAGGATTTGGAGGCCAAGGGATCGTGACAGCTGGCTTTATCACTGGCCAGGCGGCTGTCGTTTACGATGGCAAAGAAGCCATTTTTACACAGGTTTACGGGCCTGAGGCTAGAGGATCCGCCTGCTCCAGCGGTGTGGTGGTTAGCCAGGAAGAGATCAGCTATCCTTACCTCCTTAACCCTCAGATTATGGTAATCATGAGCCAAGAAGCGTACGAAAAGTTTTTGCCCAGACTCCAACAAGGAGGGGTGTTAATTGTTGACAGCACTATCGTCAAGCCTGACAAACTGGCGGAGAAATATCGGCTTTACAAGGTGCCGGCTACTGAAATAGCCGAAAAGATGGGAACGAGGATTATCGCCAACGTTGTCATGCTCGGCTTTGTAGGGAAGATCTGGGATGCAATAAGTGTTGAGGCGCTTCGGGAAGCAGTTAAGGCTAGAGTTCCGAAAAAGTACCTAGAGTTGAACCTTAAAGCGTTTCAGACAGGGGTCAAGCTGGCAGAAAAAGCGTTGAAGAGGAAGATTATAGAAAGCTGAACTTGAATGGAGGCAATTTCTCAGACGAGGGATCATCGTGAAACGAGGTGTGATGAAACATCAGCTTAACAAGAAACTGGTTTTAGAGAGGAAAACGCTAGCAACGCGGCACGTTCTCACACTAGACGACGACCGGTGCGTAGGCTGCGGAATTTGCGAAACTATATGTCCCGAGGAGGCTCCTAAACTCTCTCCACCTGTGACACGAGACGGAAAATTGGTGCAGAAACCTAGCGTCGACTTTGACGCCGATAAATGCACATTCTGTGGCGAATGCGTTGATCTCTGTCCAACAAATGCCATAAGAATAGAAATAAACGGCGAACAAAGGGTGCCGGTGTTTGAGGTTGAAGCCTTCCCCATTCTCAGGAAGGTGGTCGCGATTGATGCGAAGAAGTGCTGGTGGGGCGCCATAACAGTTGATTGTGACGTTATGTGTCAAAAAGAGTGCCCAACGGATGCCATAGATGTGACTGTTGAGAGGATAGGGAAAGATTCAGCGGGAAGAATAGTTGATTTCAAAGTACTCGAAGAAGAATGCATCTTTTGCAAGAAATGTGAAAAGGCATGCCCGGAGGATGCTATCTATGTTATAAATCCTGTTAGAGGGTCTCTTCGATTGGACACAAACTTATGCCCAGAGGGTTGTCAGATCTGTGCTGATGCTTGCCCGAGTGAAGCTATCTCGATAGACGAGGAAAAGAAACTCGTGATTACCGAAGAATTCTGCATCTATTGCGGAGCCTGCCAACAAGTTTGCCCAGAGAAAGCGATAGAAGTGAACAGAACACAAGTCTTGCATACTGATGTCAAATCAGGAGCGTGGGTTATAGCATTAGAGAAACTGACTTCATACAGATCCGTAGTTAAAGAGATGACTTGTAAATCTGGAAAGAAGAGACGCTTGCGCGTCGAGAACCTCAGGGTTTTTGAGGCGAAAAAATGACAAAAAGCGCTGTAGAAAAAGTTATTCGGAATAAGGAGCTAGAGCCACTAAAAGCTGACCTTCATAAGAAGGCTTTAGTCATAGGCGGTGGAATCGCAGGAATCCGAGCTGCGTTAGACATTGCAAACGCAGGCTTTCGTGTGGTTTTAGTGGAGAAAAAGCCCACCATTGGAGGCCACATGGCACAATTAGCAGAGATTTTTCCCAAGATGGACCTTGCTACCCACATCTTAACTCCTTTGATGAACGAGGTTGGCCACCATCCAAACATCAAACTACTCACGTTATCTGAGGTTATAGGCGTCAAAGGATATTTGGGCAACTTTCACATACGCATCAAGAAAAATCCCAGACATGTCGACCCCGACAAATGCGATCTCTGCAACGGACTCGCGCGCGCCCAATGTGTAGAAGTTTGTCCCGTCACCGTTCCCTCCGACTTCGATGAAGGGCTAACCCTGAGAAAAGCTATCTATATTCCATTTCCGCAAGCGGTGCCTTCGACGTACATTATCGACCAAGATGTCTGTATCTCGTGCGGTAAGTGCGCACAACCAGACGTTTGCGGCCCGGGGGCAGTTAACCTTGCAGATGAGGAGGAGATTATTGAAGAAGACGTCGGAGTTGTAATCGTCACCACGGGGTACGAGCTTTACGGCCAAGAGAATGTAGGAGAATATGGAGTGGATGAGTGCCCTGATGTCATCACCTCTCTCCAGTTCGAACGCTTGCTGTACCCTGAGGGACCCACATCAGGCTTACCTAAGAGGCCGAGTGACGGGAAAATTCCGAAGAAAATAGCCTTCATACATTGTGCTGGATCTAGAGACGAAAGACACCTGCCTTATTGCAGCAATATTTGTTGTACCTACCTTGCGAAACACGCCATTCTATTCAAAAAGTTGGTGCCAAACGGGGAAGTTTATTCCTTGTATGTCGACGTTGAGGCGGAAGGAAAGAATCACGAATATTTTATAAAAAGAGCACAGGAAGAAACAGGGATGAATTATATCCGGGCGAAAGTTTCGAGAATTTACGAGCAGGACGGAAAGGTGAAAATTCTTGGTGTGGACAGCCTGCTACGTAAGAGTATGGAAATGGAAGTGGACATGGCGGTTCTAGCTCTGCCTATGGTGCCTTCCCTCGGCATCAAAGATTTAGCTAATCAAATGCGAATCGAAGTCGATGAATACGGATTCCTCCGTGAAATGCATCCGAAGTTGCGTCAGGTGGAATCCGCAACTCCAGGCGTTTTCATAGCGGGTTGCGCGCAGACTCCAATGGATATACAGAGTGCAGTGGCCCAAGCTGGTGCAGCTGCAAGCAAGGCATTAGAGGTTTTAACTCAGATGGAGCGCGCGCGCAATCAAAGGGAACAGAAAAACTGAATTTGGTGGCACTCGAAAAGGTTGCGATTATGGGCAAAAGCTTTTGGAAGAGACTGACATTAGTCTAAGTCTTGTTTAGGCTTGAGGTGAAAAGAATGATTGTAGGAATTATAGCGGATACGCATGACCGCTTGCCCTTGGTAGACAAAGCCGTGAAAGTGCTGAATGAACAAAACGTGGAGTTAGTGTTGCATGCAGGAGATTATATTGCGCCTTTCGTTATACCTCGCTTCAAACCCTTAAAAGCCAAGTTTATCGGAGTATTCGGCAACAACGATGGCGAAAAAAACGGATTAAAGAAGAAATTTAAAGAGATCGGCGCAGAGGTTCATGGGAACTTCGCTGACGTAACTGTGGATGGGTTAAAAATTGCACTTTTACACGGTTCAGAGGAAGAACTTTTACAGTCGCTTATCAAGGTGGAAAGCCATAACATAATCATACATGGACACACCCATGAAGCGAAAACTTATCGTAAAGGAAGAACTCTCGTGATAAATCCAGGCGAAGTCTGTGGGTATCTAACTGAAAAGTCTACAATTGCTCTTTTAAATTCGCAAACCAGAGAAGTTAAAATAGTCGAATTGTAAGATTGCGGGCTTACGGGTAGCAGAATATTTAACCGACGTTCATTCGTTCTCATCTTAGGTAAGTTCCAAGTTGTACAATTCATGTATCGGAGATAGAGAAGTTGAAGAAACCCATGAAGCTTTTCGGAATTTCTACCAAACTAATTAGACATGGAGACAACCTGGTAGACGTTATTCTTGAAGCCATAAAAAAGCAGGGGCTAGATATCAAAGACAGAGACCTGTTAGCGATAGCAAGCAAGGCGGTTGCGGTTGCTCAAAAATGTCTTGTTAAACTGAGTTCGATAGAGCCATCTGAAGAGGCGAAGATGCTTGCTGAAAAGTATGAGTTAGAACCCAGCTTCGTAGAGGTTGTGTTGCGAGAAGCGGAGAAGGTTTATGGAGGTGTAACCAAAGCTTTGCTTACATTGAAGAACAACATGCTTGTGGCGAACGCTGGTGTGGACCGTAAAAATGCTCCCGAAGGATATGTCATATTGTGGCCTCTAAATCCTTTTGAAAGCGCCGAGAAAATTCGAAGAGAAATCTTGGCTAAGACAGGTAAATATGTGGGCGTACTCATAATCGACAGCAGAATTACCCCGCTTCGCATGGGAACAACAGCTATAGCCATAGGCATCGCTGGGTTCGAGCCAATAAAAGATTGCAGAGTTGAGAGAGACCTCTACAGCAAGCGCGTATACGTTACGAGGCATGCCTTAGCCGATGACCTAGCGAGCGCAGCGCATCTTATAATGGGAGAAACCGCCGCCAGAACACCCGCTGTCCTAATAAGAAATGCACCTGTAACTATGAGCGAAGAATTCCACCCAAACTCCATGATAATTCCAGCCGAACAATGCCTTTTTATGCAATCGTTCTTGGGAAAAGCATTCAGTAGTTCTAAAGATTCTTAAAGCGTTCCTTTGAACAAGTCTTCTTGCTTAGAAATGAACAGGTCATTTATAGAGCAGTCTTCGGTTAGTTCTGTTCTATCAAGGTTTTTTATGACGGCAACTGGTATGCCTTCGCTTCCCTGTCCTATAACCAGCTCGGCTGCGGCTGCGATTTCGTCTATGACGGCTATGTTCTTCACCTTCAAAACATAGTTGTAAAGGTCTTTTTCGCCACGATAATCTCTGAAGGAGTTGATTCCAGCTATTCCAATTGCGAATTCTACTTGCCCCTTTCGGAAAGGTCGGCTATACGTGTCGCTTATTATCACCGCAACTTTTTTCCCTGTTAGTTCCATTATCTTTTGGCGGATTCTTCTTGCGGAATCGTCGGAGTCTCTTGGTAAGAGCGCATAAGAGTCTTCGCCTTCAACGTTTGATTTGTCTATGCCAGCGTTTATGCATATTATGCCGTCTTTAGTTTCTACGATGAGTGTATCAGGCGAAGCCTTCACAATTTTCCGAGAAGCCTGCAATACCAGCTCAACAAAATTTGGGTCTTTTAGTGTGGTTTCTGCCAGTTTCTTGGCTTTTTCAGAGGGTTTAACATTCTTTAATTGGAAAACTCTTCCTTCAGCCTTAGAAACAATTTTCTGAGCAACAACTAGAACGTCTCCATCTTCAATGGAAACTCCTTGCTTCTGTGCAGTTTTGATTATTAACTCAGCTAAATCGTCTCCACTTTTCACTGATGGAAAACCAGCGAGACCAATAATGCTAACCGACTTCATATTCTTCATTGTAAAGTCACCATCTGTTTCAACCTTTTCAACATTAAGAATCATTAAGGTATTTTATCCTAGTTAATGATTTTCAAAGAGCAGCCTAACCATAAAGAGAGTTACGCCTCTAACCTAGACTCCAATCCGACAGACTTTGAAAGGATAATAGTTAGAGAGTAAATATTTACTTTAGTACTGAGTTAACGAGTATCAAAGAAAAGGCTGATTCACTCTTGAAAAATTTCAAAATATAGGATTACTTAGGTGAAAGCCTATGAAAGTTACTGCTTTAGTCTGTAGTGCAAGGAGAAGGGGAAGATGTTATAACCTTGCTGAAATAATGCTCAACCACCTCAAGACGAAAGATGTAGAAACTCAAATTCTAAACGCTTACGAGTATAAAATCACACCTTGTAGCCATTGCAATTACGAATGTTTTAAATCTCCGAGGAGCTGTCCAATTCAAGATGATGTGCCGAAAATATGGGAAAAACTAAAAGAGGCAGACGGCATAGTCTTCGCAATTCCAACATATTATGGCATGCCATCCGCATTGTTTAATGCCATAATCGAAAGAGAACAAGGAATCTTAGACTGGATTACTCCAGAATTCCGAGACCTAGACAGCGTGTGGAAAGAAAAAACCGTAGCGATAGTCATAGTGTCAAATGGAGGGGGAGAAAACGTGAAAAACATAGTTCTGGAGTATTTTCCCTCTCGAACGAAAATAGTAGCTGAAGTCTTTTCTTACCGCAAATATGGCACCGCTGGCGACAAGGGCGATTTAGCTCAAAACAAGCAAGTAATCTCACGTGCGAAGCATCTGGCAGACATGTTAGCGGGAATGATGGAGACAGAATAGAGGTCGAAATAAAGGATTTAGGAGAGTTTCATAAAACTTCTTTCATTAAGATTTCAACTATTTTCTCTGCCGCTTTTCCATCTCCATAAGGCGATGTTTTCGGCAGTTTGCCCCTCATTTTCAAGGCATTTTCCATGGCAGTTAGAACACCCTCTTTTTCTACGCCAACCACCTTCGCAAATCCAGCTTCCACTGCTTCTGGTCTCTCAGTTGAAAGTCTAATTACCAAAACAGGCTTCCGTATTGGCGGTGCTGTAGCCTCTTCTTGTATTCCACCCGAATCCGTAAGCAGCATTTCACATTTTTTCATCAACACCAAAAAGTCGAAATAGCCAAGTGGCGGCAGCAACTGCACGTTTGAAGACGAAGACAGTGTTTTCCAAAGCCTTTGTTGACGCAGTCGTTTCCGAGCTCTTGGATGAATCGGATAAACTATCGGGAGCGGAGCCTCAATGAAAGCTTCTACGAAGTTTTTGAGCACAACAGGGTCGTCAACGTTTTCAGCTCGATGGGCAGTTACCAACGCAAACTGCTTAAACCGCACCTCCTCGAGGATGTTAGATTTTCGTTCTGCCATGGGAAGATGCTGTATCACGGCGTCGATAACCGTGTTTCCAGTTACGTAGATTTTGCCCCAAACGCTTTCTCTCTCCAAGTTTTTCCTAGCATTTTCTGTGGGCGCAAACATGTATGTGGATACGTGGTCAACCAAGCGGCGGTTATGCTCCTCTGGCATGCGCAAATCGAAGCTTCTTAGGCCAGCTTCAACATGGCCAACTGGAATGTTCAGTTTAACCGCAGCCAATGCAGAGGCTAAGACGCCGTTTGTGTCGCCTTCAACCAGCACAATTTTAGGCTTAGCCTTCTTGATTACGCGTTCAATCGATGCCATAATTCTGCCTGTCTGCAGTCCTGGCGAGTAGGCTCTTACTTTGAAGCCATAGTTTGGCGCCGGCAGTTCCAGCTCTTCAATAAACTGCTGAGACATGTTGTAGTCGTAGTGTTGACCGCAATGAACAAAAACGTAAGGCAGTGACCTTTCCTTTAAGGCTCGCACTACAGGAGCCATCTTTATTATTTCCGGCCGCGTACCCACAACAATCATGCATTCGTTGGCTAAAATGTTCACCTCCAGTCTCTGGCAAGCCCTTATTGTTTAACTTATGTTTTCTTTGAACCACTATAGTACTGATATGTCATGTTTAAGGCATCTCGATATTTTTCTGCGTTTCCAATGTCGATTCTTTTCTCTTTGGGCTGAAGTTCCAATGCGTAAACTTTGCCTCCCTTGTTGATTAGCGCTTGTATAGCTGGAATTAGGCTGATTTCGCCGCTTTCTTTTAGCGGTTTCACTTTTTGAATTTCAGGGTAAATATTAGGTTTGAGCATGTAGACTGCAACGTCTGATAGGTTGGACGGCGGCTTTTTCGGTTGATAGACGATTGTTTCAACTTTATGCAGTCCTTTGGCGACTTGTTTTCCAACAATAACTCCGTACGTGGTCGGGTCCTTCACCCTAGCTGCAAAGAAAACCGCGTCGGCTTTGCGTTTTTGAAACACATCAATGAGTCGTTTTAGATGGCTGCTTTCTTTGGACAAAATGAGGTCGTCTCCCATGTGGAGAAGAAACGGCTCGTCTGCAGTGAAGGTTCGTGTTCTTTGAACAGCGTCTCCAGTACCCCTAAGTTCTGGCTGGTTCACAAACGTTATCGTGCACTCGTTAACTCTGCGATAGAAATCTTGCATTTCTCGGGCTTGCATCCCTTTGCCTCGTTCACGCAGAAAAGAAAGAAACGTTCTGTCTGGCGTGAAATAGTCTTCAATAGCTCGTTTCCCTCGCCCAACCACGAAGCAAAACTCTCTAAAGCCGATATCATGCAATTGTTCAAAAACAACCTGCAAAACAGGCTTCAGACATGGCTTTCCATCTCTTCCAATAGCGAAGATTGGAAACATTTCTTTTGGCATCTCCTTAGTAACCGGCAGCAATCTTGTGCCTAAGCCAGCTGCAAGAATCACAGCCTTCAATTTATGTACCTCGCATCCACGTAGTTGAACAACGACATACAATTTAGATTTTTTTATCCCTAAAACTATTCATTAAAATTCCATTTACGCAGTTTGCTCGCCCACTCGCTTCTTGGGTTCGTGTACAAGAAACAGAACTATGAGAAACGCTGGAACGATCAATCCAAGCGTTACGTAAAAGGGCAGCTGAGGAATGAAGCTTACATAGAGATAGTTACCCAGCAACATGCCGAAGCCCATCACGATGTAGCCAAAGAAATTTCTGAACCCAACTACCTTGCCCCTATTCACTGGGGGTACAAGATCCGTTGCAAGCGCCATCACCGCAGACATAATCAACAATTGACCGATTGCGAATAGACACATCGAAATCATGACAGTCAAGAAGTCGCCAGTAAAAAAAATCCATGTGGCCCCGCCAAAGACGAATAGGCCAAGAACTAATGGAATCTTCCTTCCAATCTTGTCAACCATCTTACCAATCGGGATAGAAGCCACGACGATAGTCAATAAAAGCGGGATGAAGACAAGCCACCATTGTTCCTCCGGTATCAGAAGCACGTCTCTTGCGTACAGTGCATTGATCACGTTAGTAACCGACATTCCGAACATTACGGTGATCTGAACGATAAACAGCCAGAACATTGATCGAGGCACTACTTTCCAGACGCTGAAGCTTTCTTTGATGGCCTTCGGGTACGAAGAGATAAAATAGCTGAAGCGAATTGGGTCTCCGTTCGTCATCGTTTCCTTCAATCTAAGCCGCCATACTGCCGCGGTGAGAAACAGAGCTGTCATGATTAGGTAGATGATTCTCATACTCGGGATCAGCCCAAATTGCAACAACAGAAAACCTGCAATTATGGGACCCGGAGTGTTGAATGTGCCGTGGATAAGCTGTATGATTGAAGAGCCCATACCTCTGCGCTCTGGTGGAAGTGAATCTTGGACCATTGCAAACAATGCGGGCTGATAGATTAGACAGAGACTGCTCACGACTGCTCCTAACAAAATGAAGTGCCACGTCGGGGCAAGTGCGAAGAACAGGAATGACAGGGCCATTCCGAACGTCATGGTTGTTATGAGCCAACGTCTTCCGTATTTGTCTGTGAGGTAGCCACCTGGGAAGGCTACTGCTGCCATTGCGAGGAAGTTGGCAAGACCTATCAATCCCAAGGCCACACCCGTTCCGCCTAGAGCTTGGACGTAATACTGAAAGTTTGGGGCAGGCATTTCCATAGCTAGGTCCATTATGATCCAGCTTACGACGAGAATCCGATAGTTGCCTGTAATGAATGAGAACTCTCGCCTGAGAACGTCTCCTAGCCCCATGAGCTTCACCTTTTCCTTGATTCATGGACGCCTTTTAATATAAGGGTTAGCTTCTGTATTTGGAATGATATGTGCTTTGCATTTCATGGCAAAGTCCATTGTTATCCAGCTTAGCACAAGTATGAAGTAACCTGACGACGAACTGCAAGATTCCATCGTTACAATTAGCAATCTTTAGTAACCATAAGATGCAAACTTTATTGCATACAACCTTAATGACTCTTCCAACAAACATGAAAAGGGTCTCTGCCATGAGTTCAGAAATTGTGCCAACGAGCAGTTACGTGAAGTCTTTGAAAGAGAAGTATAAAGACTTAGACGTCCCAACCTACAAGCTTAAAGAATGGTTTTCAACAAGTCGCCAAGTCTTTTTCAACTGTGAAAACAAAGACAAGAACGCTTGTTTGGAGCAGCTTCTTAAGCGGAGAGACCTCGACGCGTTTGTCATATTGTTTGTGGTTAAGGAGTCTTCTGGCTCGTATAGGTTTATGGATGCTAGTTTCCGAAATCTTGGCACAGAAACCTTAGAGCATTTTATTAACCGTTTTCATAAGCAGCTTGAGGCTATGACTAAGCTCGGCGTTCAAGCTACCGGTCTAGAATACATGGAGTGCGTAGGACACAGCTATAAAGAGCATGACAAAGAGAAACGTGCGTGTCTGCATTAACCATAATTTATAACAGGGATCTCCCTTAGAGGTAAGTTTATGCGTAAGTCTAGGCGTAAGTTTAGGGACCACGACTTTCTGCGTACAACCGAGGGTTTCCTCTTTTGCGTTGTCGGTCCGTCTCATCCTCCGAATCGCGTTATCTCCTATGTTAAATATTTTCCAGCCAAACGAGGAAAGTGGGGAAGAGGCAAGAGAAGATTTAGGCGAGCCATGCGGGCTTACACCATTTCCAACTTGTTAGAGACCTTTAGCCGTTTAGAGAGACGCCATCCTCAATATCTGTTTTACTCACCCTTCTACAACATTTTGATGACAGCCGTTCCGCTTGAATACATAACACGACACTACAAGCCTGAAGAAAAGCTGGCTCGACTTTTCCAAGTCTCCCGTCTAGACGGCTTACAGAAAAAACTGAAACGATTTGTGTCCCTCTTAAGCAAAAAAAGCGGCGTTCCACTGGAATCTTTCGGAGTTACGGGCTCCATACTGCTTCATATTCATCAACCCTTCTCCGACTTAGACGTAACCATTTACGGATTAAAGAACAGTTTAGCGGTGAAAAGAGCCTTAACTGATGCCTATTCCTCTTGGAAATCTGCCATTCAAAGATTTGAAGACAAGGCGTTAAAGGCTTGGTGTACGAGCAAGGTGAAATCTTTTCCTCTAACCTTTGACGAAGCTATGCGTATTTATCAGCGAAAGTGGAACATCGGAGTTTTCGAAGGCACAAGATTCTCTGTGCATCCGGTTAAGCTTGAAGAGGAACTTACAGAGAAATACGCCGACAAAGCCTACGAACCCGTCGGTGCAGTTGTGTTGGGCGCTGTTGTTGAAGAAAACGCTGACAGCATGTTTCTTCCAAGCGTCTACCGCGTTAAGGATGTGAAAGTCATTAAGGGACCGCAAGTAGCAGGCATTAGAGAGGTTGTTTCTTACGAAGGCTTGTACAGTGACATTGCTGAAATCGGAGAAACAATACTGGTGAAAGGCAAGCTTGAAGAGGTGCACGACACGAAGACTAAGCAAAAATGTCACAGAGTTCTCGTGGGCTCGCCTGAGGGAAAAGGCAGAGAATACGTCAAACTTGTGTAGGCGTCCTATTTACTCTAACCGTGTAAATTCGCTCGAGAAGAGAGTAAGGTATTTAGTGTTTGCTTCATCTTGCTTGATTGGTATTGAATGAAATAGAATGGATATTGTATGCATTTAGATAAAATGTTTTTCTTCTGGAAATAAACCGCTCATAGCTATCTAAAGTGAATTACACTTTTTTGGACATTTCCAAATAGAAAATTTCACCCTTACTCCATTCATTTATTATTTTAAACTTTGCTTTTTGGGCTAATTCTTTAAAATATTCAATGTTCTGCAGCTTCCATCTTACTCCGTATCCAGCTTCTATCTCTTCATTTGGCAGTCTAACTTTTAAACGTACCATGAATGCCTTATAGTCTCCATGTTTTTTTGGGATTTTGACATCCCATACTAAGAATCTTCCATCTTTTTTCAAAACTCGGTAGGCTTCTCTAAACACTTTCAAATGTTTATCGTTAGGGATGTACATGAGAGAAAAGAAGGAGGTGCAAACGTCGAAGGACTGTGGAAGAAATTTTAGGTCGGTTGCATCCATTACGACCTTTAATGCTTCATTTTGAGTTTCTTGTAATTCTCTTTCGCTTTTATCAATCGCAATCACCTGCTTGCCGTTTAACTTACCTATTATACCTTGTCCTCCGCCTCCGATGTCTAAGATCAACCCGTCCGTTTCTATGGGACTTAATTCAATCGATTGTGTTTTAGTGCTGTAGGTGAATTTTTGAATGAATTCAAGGATTTGGTTGAGTAACTCTTCATTTCCTATGTTTTTGGCTATCCGTATCGCTTGGTGTAATTTCTCTCCTGCTTCCTTAAGGTCGTCTGCCTTAATGTCCAATTTTGCAGCTTCTATGAGTTTTCTTATTTCTTTCTCTTCCCCACTCATCCAACACACTCTCATTGCGTGCGCCCTTTAAACAGACCATCGTTTGAAAAGTTCGTGTTCTATTCCTAATAGGTCTAAAGCTTTTCCAACTACAAAATCTATGAGGTCTTCTATTTTCTGGGGTTTATGATAGTAGGCGGGCATGGCGGGCAGGATAAACACGCCTTGACTTGCCAAATCCAGCATGTTCCTTAGATGGACCACGCTTAACGGTGTTTCTCGTGGAACCAAAATCAGTTTGCGTTTCTCCTTTAACGTTACGTCAGCTGCTCTCAAAATGAGGTTGTCAGAGTATCCATGCGTTATGCCTGCAAGCGTTTTCATGCTGCACGGAATAACAATCATGCCGTCTGTTTTGAATGAGCCGCTCACAATCGGCGCGTTTAAGTCGTTTACATCGTAAACATGGCTAGCCAGCTTTTCCAGTTCTCTTTTTGTCGTCTCTAATTCATGCTGAATTACGTTTTCCGCAGCTTTGCTGACGATTAAATAGGTCTCAACTTTCTTTTCTCGTAGCACTTCAAGGAGCCGTTTGCCGTAAACAACTCCGCTGGCTCCAGTTATGGCAACAATCAGCCGCAAACATTCCGCCAACTATTCTGGTTCCAAAGCTTCTTTCAAATAAGCCTTATAGGGTCCGAGTTTGCCCCCGTAGTTGCCAGCCGAAATCTTCATAACGCCTGGAACTTTCACCGCCGCCCTTATTCCCTCAGCCATCGCCTTTTTCACGGCATCAATGTCCAAGCCGTTTATGACAATTTCATAAATTGCATTAACGTTTTCTGGAACTTTTGAATCTGACACCAGCTTTTTCAGCTTTGGACAGTAAGAATGAAATGTTGATGCTTTAAGCTTGTATTTCATTGACCCAGCCTTGGAGCCCGCTCTGCAGACGCCTCCTGGAA
>JRER01001421.1_pt1 | contig 22691 bp, 29 predicted proteins | sample 210161 | NCBI WGS metagenome assembly JRER01 (sample SAMN03019618, study PRJNA260268) | marine sediment metagenome | biome: Marine; feature: Sediment; material: Clay; isolation source: clay from marine sediments 136 meters below sea floor depth collected from... | place: New Zealand: Canterbury...
AGGCCTATCGCTTCGAAGGAAAGCTCGGGGAGAAGGTGGTCGAGGAGGAGGTCCCGGAAGAGATGAAAAAAATCTTGGAGAAAACTCGGGCTAAGACCGTTGAGACCGTCGCCGAAGGCGACGACGCATTGCTTGAGAAGTATGTTCACGGGAAGGAGCTAACTTTGACCGAGCTTAAGAAAGCGCTCCGGAAGATCGTCGTCGCCGGCGAGGTTTTTCCTGTTTTGGCCGGCTCGGCTCTCAAGAACAAAGGAGTCCAAAATCTTTTGAATGCGGTCATCGATTATCTCCCCTCTCCCTTGGATGTTCCTCCCGTAGAAGGGATCGATCTTCAGGGCAGCAAAGTTAGCCGCAAAACCGACCAAAAAGAGCCGTTTGCCGCCCTCGCTTTTAAGGTCCAGACCGATCCGTTTGTCGGCCGCCTGACTTATTTCCGGGTTTACTCGGGGAGTCTTAAGGCCGGCTCTTACGTTCTCAATTCGACGAAAAACTCTAAGGAGCGGCTCGGCCGAATTCTCCTGATGCACGCCAATTCGCGGGAGGAGATCAAGGAGATCGGAGCGGGGGAGATCGGGGCCGCCATCGGCCTGAAGGAGACCTTCACTGGCGAGACCCTCTGTGATGAAAAAAACCCAGTAATTCTTGAACGTATTACTTTTCCTGAGCCGGTGATCTCGGTGGCGATCGAGCCGAAGACCAAGGTTGATCAGGAAAAGATGGGTCAGGCGATGCACAAGTTGGCCGAGGAGGATCCGACCTTCAAGATCCGCGGCGATCCCGAGACAGGGGAGACGATCATCTCGGGAATGGGGGAGCTTCACCTTGAGATCATCGTTGACCGGATGAAACGGGAGTTTAAGGTTGGGGCGGATGTCGGGAAGCCTCAGGTGGCCTACAAGGAAACGGTCTCGGCGGTGGTCGAGCGGGAGGGGAAGTATATCCGTCAGTCGGGAGGGCGGGGGCAATACGGCCATGTCTTTCTCCGTTTGGAACCACTTCCCCGAGGTGGCGGATTTGAGTTCGTTGATGCGATCAAGAGGGGTGCAATTCCAAAAGAGTTTATCCCCGCAGTCGAGAAAGGAGCCAAGGAGGCGATGAGCAAGGGGGTTGTCGCTGGCTATCCCTTAATTGATATGCGGGTGACCCTTTACGATGGCTCTTTCCACGATGTTGACTCCTCTGACATCGCTTTCCGGATCGCTGGTTCAGGAGCAACTCGGGAGGGGGCAAAGGGGGCAAAACCACATCTTCTGGAGCCGGTCATGAAGGTCGAGGTAACCGTTCCCGAGCAGTATCTGGGGGAGGTAGTTGGTGATCTCTCCGCCCGCCGGGCCCAGATTTCCGGAACGGAAGCGAGAGGAAACGCTCAGATGATCAAAGCCCTCGTTCCCTTGGGGGAGATGTTCGGTTATGCGACCACCGTTCGTTCCTTGACATCAGGGAGAGGAACTTTTAATATGGAGCCATCTCACTACGAGAAAGTACCAGAGAATATCGCCGAAGAGATAATCTCTGGAGAGAGAAGATAGTTTACGCTGAGCGTAGTCGAGGTGAGGGGAGGTGAAAATTTTTGGCTGAGAAAAAAGAAAGCAAAAAGTTTGAAAGAACGAAGCCCCACATTAATGTCGGGACGATCGGTCACGTTGACCACGGGAAGACGACCCTGACGTCGGCGATGACCAAGTTCCTTTCTGATAAGGATTTGGCGAAGTTCATGGCTTTTGAGGAGATTGACAAGGCTCCCGAGGAGAAAGAGCGGGGGTTAACAATCAGCATCTCCCATATCGAGTATGAGACCGAAAATCGCCACTACGCCCACATCGACTGTCCCGGACACGCTGACTACATCAAGAATATGATTACCGGGGCGGCACAGATGGACGGGGCGATTCTCGTCGTCTCTGCTACGGATGGACCGATGCCTCAGACAAGGGAGCACATCCTTTTGGCCCGCCAGGTGAACATTCCCGCGATGGTCGTCTTCATCAACAAGACCGACATGGTTGATGATCCTGAGTTGGTTGATCTCATTGAAGTTGAGATCAGGGATCTCTTAAAGAAGTATGAGTTCCCCGGTGATGAAGTTCCTATTGTTAAGGGTTCGGCCCTTAAGGCACTTGAGGGGGGTAAAGAGGCGATGAAGGCGATTGAGGAACTACTCAAGGCGATTGATGAGTACATCCCGACGCCGACCCGTGAGCTTGATAAACCGTTCCTGATGCCGGTCGAGGATGTCTTCTCGATCAAGGGTCGGGGGACGGTTGCGACCGGAAGGATTGAGCGGGGGAAGATCAAGGTCAACGACGAGGTTGAGATCGTCGGCCTTCGCGACACCCAGAAGCCGGTGGTTACTGGAGTAGAGATGTTCAAGAAGCTTCTTGAGGAGGGTCAGGCCGGGGACAACGTTGGACTACTGCTTCGAGGAGTTGAGCGCGGTCAGATTGAGCGTGGCCAGGTGATCGCGGCGCCGGGATCGATCAAGCCCCATTTTGAGTTTGAGGCCGAGGTTTACGTTCTCTCCAAAGAGGAGGGTGGGCGGCACACGCCGTTCTTCTCCGGGTACAAACCCCAGTTCTACATCCGGACGACGGATGTTACTGGAGAGGTGATCTTGCCAAAAGAGGTGGAGATGGTGATGCCGGGGGATAACGTCAAGATCAGCGTTAAGCTGATCCAGCCGGTGGCGCTTGAGAAAGAATTGCGCTTTGCCATCCGCGAGGGTGGTCACACCGTCGGGGCCGGAGTCGTCTCAAAAGTAACGAAGTAATCAAGTTGACAGTTCACGGTTCGCAGTTAACTGTTTACTGTCTATTGTTGACTAAGCACTTATCATGCCTAAAAAAGGGAGGATTAGAATCCGTTTAATGGCTTATGATGCCCGGGTGATCGACCGGAGTGCTGAGAAGATCGTCGATACCGCCGTTCGCACCGGGGCGAAGGTGATCGGACCGATCCCACTCCCAACGGAGAGGGAGCGGCTCACTGTTCTCCGTTCTCCTCATATTGACAAACGCTCCCGCGAGATGTTTGAGATTTTGACCCACAAACGCCTCATCGACATCGAGGAACCCACCCCTAAAACCTTAGAAGAGCTCGGCAACCTCGACCTTCCTGCCGGGGTGGGGATTGAGGTTAAGTAATCCCTCCAGAAGCTTTAGCTTCGCTCTTTCTTTTTTTAGCTTTGCGGTCAGCTGCTTCCGTTAGGATGCTAAAAATTATTATAAGTATAAATCCTAATGTTGCGGCGAGCTTAACACCCCATCCTCTTATTGGCTGCATTCCAAGTACAAAATAACCAAATTCATAAAGAACCTTTGGCAACAGAAACAATATGCAAATCATTGCCATGTGGTTATCCCCCTTAATTTCGGTCTCCCTGCTCATTGTTTTAACCAACCACCCTCCCAGTTTTATTACTCCATAGAAAAATAGTAGATATATGGGGATAGAGAAAAGGAAATAGTGGTTGTAGTCGATACCGAACAGGCGCGAAGCCGTGCTGGCTAAAAAATGATCCCAGGGTTGATCTTTGTGGAAGGCATAAGCAGTTTCTAAGTCTACATGAGTATAAATAGCGATCGAAGAAAATATATGAAAAAGGGCTACTGTCCCATAAAGAATTGGAAAAGGTATCTTGGCTATTTTTTGATTTATACCCATTACTGTGTAAGTAGGTTACACAGAACCGGAGAAGTTTTGCAAGCTTTACCCATAATCTTGGTGGGGTATGGCTGAGCTAATCTATGTTCCGAGTTTTGGTTTACGCAGGCAAAAAGAAACGCCACAACAACGTTGCTGTGGCGTATCGTTATATCAGCGACAGATAGCAATGCGATCGAGGCGGTCACCCTCAGGAGTATTCCGGTACATCCTGTGGTAAACGGCGCCGCCAAGGACTTGAGCGATATGCTCCACGGCCTGAAGGGCATCCTCTTCGTCAGGATCGCCTTTGTCTGGCTCCGCTGCTATTACTAGTACTAGCCAATCCCTTCTCCCGTCACCCCATGCCTCGACTCTCAGCCGAACTGCCTTGTTAAACTGTGCCATCTCGCTTCCCCTTCTCCGCTTTTGCGGATTGGATTGAGGTCCCGAAACTTGCTCTACGAGCTTTCCATCCTCGGTCAAAATACCAAGAACGAAAGCTCTTTCTTTGATGCTCATGAAGCCCCAAGCCCTAACCAGCTCCCCGTCAATCCGGTGCTCGATGAAACAAGCAGTCTCGAGGGCTTAAGTTGCGAAAAACTACCTGACCAACAGCCAATTCCAAGCTTTCGTCCAAAACTGACGGTCGACTAAAAGGGTAACCAGTCCGTAGACCAGCCCGACGGCCAGTCCGACGGCCAGTCCGGCGACCAATCCGTAGACCAGTCCGACGGCCAGCCCGACGGCCAGTCCGAAGACCAGTCCGACGGCCAGTCCGGCGAACAGTCCGACGGCCAGTCCGGCGAACAGTCCGTAGACCAGCCCGACGACCAGTCCGGCGACCAATCCGTAGACCAGCCCGACGGCCAGTCCGTAGACCAGCCCGACGGCCAGTCCGAAGACCAGTATGACGGCCAGTCCGAAGACCAGTCCGAAGTCCAGGTCCTCAACTCCCTTTAACCTCTTATTGGTTAACAGGAGGATTAGGCTGGTCGACCAAATCGGCCCGATCAGCACATCCCACCAGCGGGATATGCCGAACGGCAGCGCATAAGTCCAGCTCTCGGTCATCGTGATGCTGGTGACGACCGGGACGCTACCGTTGACCAGATACCAAATCGCCCAGAATAGGGCAATCACTCCGGCGGTCACAATGGACCAGCGGACAATCAGCTTGCGTCTCCTCTCTCCCATCTCCAAATCCCCCTCTGTTCTGTTTTCTTTATCTTATAGCATCGGGGAGGGGAGGTCAAGTCTGAGGGAAAGAAGGCTTTTTAGAAGCCCAAATTAAAGAGTGGCAGGCCGGGTAGTGAAAATTCGTGGGTTCGGAGGAGGAGACGTACCATTCGGTACATCTCACACTTCCATTCGGCACGTACCGTCCGGTACATGCCATTCGCTGATGGCATAGCCATGCACCGAATGGTGCGTGGCAGGCCATAGCGGACATAAACTCAAAAGAAAAGACCCCGGGGTATACTGACCGCCGGGGTCCATGCTTCGATAGCTTAGTCAAGCCAAAAAACCGTCGCTCCCGCCTCCTCATGACCATCCTCCACCATCTCTAAAGCTGAGAAGGCTTCGTCATGAGTGTGGTCTTCGCCAAGGACAAGGAAGATGTGAACAAAATAGCAATTCTCCTCCTCTGGGTGTAGCCTAAGCTGAATAGAAGAGTGATGCACCTGGGTGTCTTTGAGGAAGGGAGTGAAAATATCTCGGAGCAACTTCTCAAAGATATCTCCAAAATCTGGGCGGGATTCAAAGGGCAGCATAACGTAACGCTCCCAGGTCTGCCGATAGGCCCAACCCTCATAAAGGAGAAAGGTAGATCCACTCTCCAACTTGGTGAGGATGGCCCAATTCATGCAGAGCCCCAGTTCGTCAAGAGCCCCAATTGCCTTTCCCAAAGTATCGCAGACGTACTCTCTGCTGAAGTACTCTTCTCCTCGCAGTTGCCTTGGATACTGCAAAGTCACATATCCTGACATCCTGTCCTCCTTGTTAAGGTTTTATTTGTCCTCTTTAGGACACCTTAGCTTACCACAAATCCTATAGGATCACAAGAGGCTTGATGGGGAAGTGGAGATTGAACCCAAGTTGGCAGACCATTGCGGACGTTATTTGAACCTCTTGGGTTTAGCGTTTGCCTCTCCTGAGGAACTGTTGGTAGAATTTGGCTAAAGTGAGCAAAACGAGCGTGAGAGAGAAAATTTCCCGTAGGAAACGCTGGATTATCATTGGAGCGATCACAGTTTTGTTAGTTGCCTTAGGGGTTTGGGGCTATTACTACTTGAATAAAGAGAAGCAGGAGCCGAAGACCATCGGTGGGGTTGAAAATTGGACCGAGTACAAAGACCCGCACGGCTTTTCTGTCCAGATACCGGAGGGTTGGGTGGTTGAAGTGAGCGAGGCCGGGCTGGTGAAGATCGGGCCGGAAGATGGGAGCGCGGTCGCCTTCGCCGCCACGATGACTTTTTCCAAAGCGAAAACCAGTAATCAGGTGCTAGAGCTAATCTTGCCGGAGCTGAAAGCTGCTTTTTCCGGATTTGAGGTTGTCAGCAAGAGGACCTTAGATAAATACCAATCTTTGGTTTGCCGAATAAAATATAGCGGTAGTGAGTGTGTTGGGGCGATGCTGATCTCCACCGACGGCAAAAATGCCTTTGTCTCTGGCCTTGCCGATGAAAAAGAGAAGTTCAACGAGTCGCGCTCCGATTTGTTAAAGGTGCTTTCTACCTTCACCCATGACCGCTCTCTGCAGGATTCTTCCAAGATCTCTGGCCTGATCCAGATGGTTTCTTGGGAAGATCCCAAAGAGGGGGCCTTTACGGCTGATGTGCCTCAGGGTTGGAACGTATCCGGGGGGATAGTGAGGCCCTATATTGATGCGGGTGTAAAGATGGTCGTCACCTCCGGTGATGGGGGAATCCAGATCGAGAATCCCTATCCGCCGATATATGTTACCCCAAGCTGGGTTTTGGAGATGGCGGGATTTACCGAGGGTTCCCATTACAACCCGGCGGGAGGGATCGCCGAGGATATGATCGTGATGAGCGAGAAAAGCGCCGAAAGCTACATCCGTAATACCCTGACCGGCAAGCTGAATCTTTCAGTGGAGAGCGTTAAATCCCGTTCGGATCTGGTGGCTCAAGTCCCCAAGATGCCCTGGACCACCAAGACGACCGCCGCCGAAGGGACATTGGTCGGGGACGGGAGACAACACAAAGTGATCGTCATTGAGCAGGGTCTGAATATATCGGGTTCGGGATTGTGGGCGGTTATTCTCGTTCACTATTGGGCGCCGGAAGGTGAGCTGGCTCTGGTGGAGGAGATCGTGGAGGCGATGGATCAATCCTTCAAGCTTGACTCCGCTTGGGCGGCGCGTGAGCAGGCTGAGGTCGCTAAAAGGGTGGGGATCATCAACCAAGCCGGCGACGAGATCGCCGATATCATCTCCTCAACCTTTGAATATCAATCCAGCGTTCAGGATCGGGCGGCTCGGCAGTGGAGCGATGCGATGTTGGGAATCAACCGAGTGTACAACCCGAATACGGGGGAGGGGTACGAGGTGCCGATCGGGGCGGAACATTATTGGTCCGACGGCTACAACGTTGTCGGAACCCAGGTCTCCGAACCCCCGACCTATCACGACGATTGGACGGAGCTCTTGCCGCAGGACTAAATACAAGGCCTGCCCTTCAGAAGCTTTAGCAGTTAATTTAGCTAGTTTAAATGTTTAGGAAAGCTTAGCCCCTAGATTTTCCAGTTCATTAAATGCCTCTTTCGAAATCCGTGAGAAAGCTGTCCGGAAAGTAAGAGCATGCTTAGTATTGTCTGGATCTTCTTTAATTATCTTGCATATCTCTGTCCATAACTTATCCATTTCAGATGGTGAGCTGTGTTTCAATTTTGCTGACACCTGACGAAACTCAGCATCAGACATTTCCAAGACATTTTTTAGCTTCTGCATAAACTCTTGTTCTTTGAAGATTTCAAGAGTAACAACATCGAAACCGCTCCAAATCATAAAAAGGGTGTAAAGCCTTTTTATATCGCCCGCATTAAAATCCTTAACTTTGTGAAGCACTAACCCATCATCTGGGGCAAAGAGGATATCAATACCTTTAGAAGCGATAAGATCTAGGATTAAAGCCAAAACAATCTTCTCTGAACCGTCTTGTAAAGCCTTAATTTTCGATCCAATGGCGTTGTGCGTTGGAACAGCGATGGAATTAAAATATACGATCCTTCCGCTGAGGATGTCTATGATACTCATACCTTTGATTGATCCAATTATAACCTTTTGGAGGGCTATGGTTGAGCCGGTTTGTGTCCCGATTTTGGGGTAGAACTGTGTTTCTCGAAACCGCCTGCCAGAACGAAAAGCATCCCGCCTAAAGCGGTGACTGCAACGATTTCTACTATGATTCTTCCAAAATCCACAGTTGGATAGAGACTTTTAGCCGGTGGGGGCGACCAGATTGGAGAATAACCGATGGCCGTCTGTGAACCTGTCCTGATAAATTCACCTTTCCAGGGTACGAAGGTACATGCCAAAGCAACGGCTAGGCAATAAACAATTATGATAACGCGCTTTATCCTGCTTATCTTACGATCCATCTACAAGCTATTTTATCAGACAGTCTCGGAGAACTACTACCCAGCCAATTTATGTTCCGAGTTTAGTGATTTGCCTCTCCTGAGAAACTGCTGATAGAATCTTTACTACTCGCACTTAGCCTTGGCCCATTGATAAGCTGCTACGATCTCATCCGAAGAAGGGGTGAGATCCTTGTTGTAGTAATACTCATCCAATATTTTGTTTTGCTCATTCGCTATGCAAACCTCAATGCTTTTAGCTTTCTCCTGATTTCCTTGCCACCAACTCCAAGTAAGACTACCTAATATAAACACGACGAGAAGAAATACAATCCAGCCTCTACTGTTATTGGTTGAATTATTTTCACCCATGAGCTTGCAAAATGATTATAAGGTAAAGCCTCGCAAAGGATCAAAACATTGGGTTAAAATTGGCTAGCCCCTGCCGTTCCCCTTCCTGTATAGCCTACCTGTATAATTAAGATAGCTATGCATTATTTTGCCTATGGCTCAAATATGAACTGGTCTGACTTGGACAGGTGGTGTGAGTCGCGGGGGTACTCACCAATCAATCCGGGTTCTCCTGCCGAACCTGGAGTTATTAAAGGATACAAATTAATTTTTAACCACTATTCTAGTTCGCGTGGAGGGGGAGCACTTAACATAGCAGGGCCCGCGAGAGACGAAGTTTGCGGAGTTCTTTTTACACTTTCGGACGAGGACTTTCAGAAAATAAAGCTAAAAGAAGGTTCGGCATACGCGTCACATCCCGCAAATGTTGTTTTGAGGGATGGAAAAGTTGTTGGCGCCAAGACGTTTAAAGCAAAGGGCAGCCGAGAGTTGTACCCGCCAACGGATGAGTATCTGGAGATCGTCTTGGCGGGTGCGGAGCGTTTTGATCTTGGGGAAAAGTGCTTAGAGCAAATCAAAGAGGCGGCTAGAAAAGCCAAAGCAATGAAAGGAGAATTGGTTAAATAATATGCCCCAAAATTGCAAGTCCGTAGCAGTTGAAGACGTAATCCATTTCTTTGAAGTAGAGATTAACGGTATGGGAAAGCACGACGGACATCCCCGCAATGAAGGTGTTCCTGGAACCATCCGCGCTCATACTAAATGGGAGTTATGCGATTTAGCTAGGGACGAGTTTGAAAGTCTAGTTCTCCCTTATCGTGAGGGGGTAATTTTGAAAGATAGGGGCCCTATTGACGATCTTGTCCAGTGGGCTAAAGATTATGTTGAGGAAAGCGTGAGGAAGTTAAAAAGCGGCGATAGTCTGCCCTCTTTAATTATTATCGAGCCTATGCCAGGTGGGCCTGAAGGAGGCACATTCCACATTGTAGATGGCGCGAAACGGGCATTAGCTTACAGAAAGTATTTTAGAGATAACTCCTATGTTCCGGTGAGGGCGTATGTTGGCTCGGGGAGGGTCTGACCAAAACCGCCGGCGCTCCCTAAACAACCTTCCCGTTCGCCCACACTTTGATCCCTGTTTTTAACTCCTTTTACCGTAGTTTTATCAATAATTTTTCGTTCCCCGTTGCGTTATAACATGTTATAACACTCGTTTAAGACAACGGAATTTACAATATGGGCACTGCGATCGCATGGTCGATATTGTATTTTGGGGGCGATTCACCTATCGGGGTCACGTCTGAATCTGATAGGATAAATCCCGTGGTTACGATAATTTTTGAGGCCCATGCGACCTCGGTTGATAACGAAAAAGACATTTCCTCGGGACATGCCGATCCCGAACTTTCAGAGTTAGGCGTTGAACAAGCGCGTGAGCTTGGGGAACGCTACGCTGATGACCGCTTTGATGTGATCTTTTGCTCTGATCTACAACGCTCTTACAAAACGGTCGAGAGCGCTTTCCAAGATAGGGGATTTCCGATCATCAAGGACAGAAGATTGCGCGAATGCGATTATGGCGATCTGACTCAGCGTCCAGGCAAGGAAGTCAATGCCGAAAAGCCAGATCATGTTTCGGTTCCTTTCCCAAACGGGGAAAGCTATGAGCAAACCTCGGCGCGGATGAAGACCTTCCTCCAAGACCTCCTCAAGAACTACGAGGGGAAGAAGGTGATGATCATCGGTCATCGGGCGACCCAATATGGGCTCGAACACTGGATAAAAGGAGTTCCGCTTCTTGAAGCTGTTACCGCCCCTTGGCAGTGGCAACCCGGCTGGGAGTATAAACTGCGAGAGATTTAGACAACCTTTAGGACGTTCGACGTCCTTCCCGTTCGCCTGGGGGAGAAATGATATACTCCATTTTATGGAGACGGTTGTTTTTCTTCACGGTTGGGGAGTGGGGCCTGAAAACTTTCAGCCGCTCATAAATTCTTTAAGCAAAAAATTCAATCTCATCGCCCCTAATTTGTCTGACCTAACAGATAATAAAGATTTTTCTTGGGAAAAATTTGCTGATAACTTAAATAAATTCATCGGAGAGAGAAAAGTTTTTTTAATTGGCGTTTCTTTAGGTGGGGGATTAGCCTTGGCTTATTCTGCCCTTTATCCCAAAAAAATTAGGGCAGTCGTTATCTGTGAGCCGGCTGGGACTAAGATTAAACGGAATATAATAATTTCGGCCTTTCTTTTACTCAAAACGACTATCAGGGCATTATTTTATCCAGAGGGAGTGAAGATTGTCTCAAGGGCGCACTTCAGTTTTTTAAAAGAATGTCTTTCCCATCCAAAAAAACTCTACGCCCAGGTAAAACTTGTTTTAGAAAAAGATCTAGAAAAATCTTTATCAAGAATTAAGTCTCCGGTTCATATTTTATGGGGCAAAAATCCAGACTTATTACCTTTGTGGATGGGGGAGAGATTACACCAGGGAATACCTAACTCAAAATTTAACTCTAATTTTTCAGATAAAAATCATCTTTGGTGTTTATTTGAGCAAGAAAAATTAGCCAGAGAGATCTTAAAATTTTTTTGACATCCATCCACCAGGGGAGAGAAAAACCGCAGAACCTCTTAGGAAGAATTAGACACCGCCAACCTTCCCGTTCCCCGTTGAGGTTTAGCCCCTTTCTTTTTCCCGTTGCTTGTAGGTTTGGTGATCTCTTTCTATCACTGAGCGAATCTCTTCCCAATTGTCGCAGACAAACTTCCGTTTGTGCCGGTTAGTAATGTAACCTTCTTTTGTTCCGCCGGCAAGGTCATAGTCGATCCATCTCCCACTTTCTGGTTCATAAACTAAAATCCAGGCGTGATCGACCGATTTAGCGTGCTCGCCATGAACCAATCTTACTTTCACTCCGACATGCCGCAGCATCGCGGCTGCCATGTTTGCGATTGCTCCGCAGCCGCCCATACCTTTTTCAAATGCCTCTTCAGCCAGTGTAAACCTTGATTCCAAGATGCTTTTCGGTTTGTAGCGTTTGGATTTTTGCTTAAGATGGTTCTCAAGGAAGTTTCGTATCGCCAAAACCAAGTCGTGGGTTCGGGGATGTTGTTTGCGTAGTTCAACGGCCTTGGAGTGTAAATCTGTTTTGCTCACAACCCCATTTTATCTTATCCACCAGAGTAGGATCTTTTAGTGTAAGATCACCACCAACCTTCCTGGGTTGGTTTTACCCGTTTCAAAAAAGGTTTCGGGGGAAAAGAACTTGAATATCCGGGAGTATTTGTGAAGTATAGATCGCCCTTTACTTAAAACGAACAGCTTCTCCTATTTCGGTTCCCACCAAACCACCTTTAGCAAACTTTAAAACAACGTTTTCTTCGCGACCAGCAATCGCCACTCTCATTCCTTGCCTGCCACATTCAGAGGCCACTATCCATTTGTTTTTCATCCCTTGATTTTTTCCTTTCTCGGTTTCCCCGAACATTCTCGCTAATTCTCTTTCCGTACTTTTTGACCAAACAGGAATCTCGGTAAGAAGTTTTGCTGAGGCGTTCTCTTTAGGGTCTCCAGTATAAATCCCGCCCTCATCGGTTAAAAAAAGAACCGCATCAGCATCAACTAAAAAAGCAGTCATTTGGGCCAAACGATCATTTTCGCTAATTCTTTTTTCCATTAAAACTACCTCTTCATCTGAAATAGGGTCGTTCTCGTTAAGAATTGGTATCGCCCCGTTTTCTAACAAACCCATGATAGAACTTTTAACGCTTTCTCTTTCTTCGTTGTTGTCCCAATTAGCAAAGGTTGCCAAAATTTGACCCACAGGGATCCGGCGGGGTAAAAAAGCCTGTCGCCATTTTCCCATCAGAATATACTGGCCTAAAGATGCCAGTTGGGGTTTGCTGAAACCTTCTTCATTTTTACCCAACCCTCTTAAATATTCTTTTCCTGTCTGAATGGCGCCAGAACTAACCAATATCACCTCAACCCCGTGCTCCTGGAGCCAGACAATCTGCCTGGCGTAGTCATCAAATACTTCTTGACCGTTCTGTAAATTTTCAGTGCCAAATTTAACCACCAGACGTTTTGGCAAGACTTTCTCTGGAGTCATAATAGAAGAATTTTACCAGAATCCATAGTCTTTTCAAGCCTAGCGCCAGGCTTCGCAGAGAAGTTTGAAGTCGCAAAAGTCGCGCCAAATTCCGGGGGTTGGCTCAAAGGAGCTTTTTCAATTTTGCGGGCTTTTTCGACCAACCCTTTCTTGGCTTCTTGAAGCTGTTACCGCCCCCTGGCAGTGGCAACCCGGCTGGGAGTATCGGCTGGACAAAATTAGCTAACTGCTGGAATAGGGGAGATGTTACTCGTCGGCTTCCTCTTCCTCCTCCTCGATGGTATAGGCGGGGAGCTTACCGCTCGCCATCAGCCACGTCACCACTCCCATCCCGAGGAAAAAGAAGCTAACCACCAGATAACCGATAAGACCCAGCTTCTCCACCGTTGGGCTGAAAAACTCCATATAAGTGAAAAACACCCAGAAACCCCCGAAAAGGGGAACAACCAGCCAGCGCTGCCATCGGGGGAGAAAGACTTTCTTTACCTTTTTCGCCACACCTGCATTTTAACAAACCTATTCGTGTATACTAAATTAAGCAAGGTGTTTAATAAATAAAACAAAAACATGTTCTATTATCTTGGCTATCTCATCGGAGTAGTTCTGGTAGTTTGGCCGCTGTCAGCGATTTTTGCTTTTATTCAAAAACTCATAACAAAAAAGGTTACACGTAATACGGTCATTATTACTACAATAATTGCCGGGCTGCTCTGCCTGGTTGGTGTTCTGTTTGGTGAATGGGAACCGGGGAAGGTTGCAACGGCGTGCATTGGAATTACCATTGGCACCCTACTCGTACTACGGAGTAGGCTTAATCGCTTAAAGAGAAAAGCAAAAACATAGATCTGCTGCAACCTTCCCGTTCGCCGGTGAGGGTGCGAGAAGAAAAAATGCAACCCGATGCGAAGTTATATACAATCAAACATTTAGTTGAGCAGCTTGTTTTACTGGAGGAGCATCTAAAGGAATTCGCTTCGGGGATGGAAGCAGTTTTCTGTCTGGACTGTGTGTTGAAGCATATCATTTCCCTTTCTGGTTATGCTCAGGAATGTATTGGTTTTGGATGCGAACCCTTTAACGTGATAGTTGAATTAAAAAAATGGGCGGATGGCCTGACATTTAGGTTGAAAGATTTGGACAGAAAGGACGCCAAAAAAGCTATGGATAAGGCACGGTATTTCAGAAAAAACCTGCAGGGCAAGCTGCTTAAAAAACCATCTGAGGCATCCGGAAGAAAGTTGAAGAATTGGGGAACGCAACTACAAATTTAGGGTGTCGCCGCATCTGTGATCTATACACTTAATTTCCTCTGCGGTAGGTGCTTCCATGCAGCCATATACACAATAAAGACAGTTTTTAGAAAATTCTTCCATACCTTCGTCTATTTTAGTCAAATCTGCGTTTTTATTAACTAGGTGATAGCAACCAAAAGGACAGAGGCCTCCGCCTTCTACTGTGCAATCAGAATCCGCATCACAGTAATTTGCTTGTTCTAATAAAGTAAATATTTGCCCTTTTAATTTTTCACAATCAACCCCCTTCATCTTAGATACAAGAAACCCTCCTCCAACCAAACCAATCAAACTTATTAAAATGATCAGAATTTTTGATCTCGGCACTTTTGTCACCTCTTCCTGTCGGATTAATTCTATCAGCGCTGGGGCTTCATGGACAATGTTCCTGTTTGCTGGCAAAATTTACCTGCCCGCCTTTGGCCCCCATCTTAAATAGTCCTATAGGTTGACACCTAATAAAGTCCGTGTTAGAATTTTCTTAATTTGATGGCTAAGGAGGGCTTGCCGCCCATCTTTTTTCTTGTCAAAAACAGCTTGTTTCAGATAAGCGAAGCGCCTTAACAAGTGAATAGCAGAAAGAAAGGAGAGTTATGAGCGAGAAGTGGGAGCTTAGAGTCTCTCTGGTGTTGGCGATTGTCATCGTGGCGCTTCTTTTAGGATTAAGCGTTCATTTGACACGCCCGCCGGTAGTAGCTACTGCTACGGTGGTACCCACCGAAGCGGCGGTAACGGCAACACCGCAACCGAAAAATACTTCGCAGCCTGATGGGCCTACTACAGGATTAAGCGTTCATTTGACACGCCCGCCGGTAGTAGCTACTGCTTCAGTTACACCAACTGAAGCGGCGGCGACGGCAACACCGCAACCGGAGGATACGCCGCAACCTAGTAGGTCTACCAGCGGGTTCGTTACCCTCTGGTTTGATGATGGTCTTCAGACCACCTACGAGATCGCCTACCCAGCTTTGTCAAGAAGAGGGTGGCAGGCAGTATTGGCTGTCGTTGCCGACCGAGACGTCGCCGAAGAGAAATTCCAGCGGGATGGCGACCCTCCTATGAGTTGGGAGATGGTACAAGAATTGGCCGATGCTGGTTGGGAGATCTCGAGCCACTCAATGACGCATCCCCGCCTCAATTGCATCACCGACACCCAGACGTTAGAGATGGAGATCGCCGGCTCAAAACAGTCGCTGGAGGAAAGGGGCTTCGAAGTTCCTTCTTTCACCTTCCCGTATGGGGAGCAGGGAAAAGATGCCGGTCAGGAATTTGTGAGTGCAAACTATCTCTACTGGCGGCCAAGCCTGCCGGAGATTAATCCCGTTCCTGCTTGGCGTCACTTGACCGCCTTCTTTCTGACCGCGGATACGGATGAAAAAACCGTCAGGAATTGGATCGCCGAAACCGAGCGGACCGGAGGATGGCTTATCACCGGCTTCCACGCTATTTTAGATGAGCCCACCAATCTTTGGCAGCACACCCCGGGGCAGTTTGAGATGGTGCTTAACATCATCGAAGACAGCTCGCTGGAGGTGGTGCTACCGGCGGAAATGTTCCAGCAGTTCGGCTATGCCGAAGGGGAAGTTCCTCAGTTGGCTCGGTCAGCTCCGATTCCCACACCCACACCAAAACCAAGCATCCCTCCGGAGATGTTTTCCAGCGCAGTTACATTAGACATTCCGGCAATCGATGTCTATACCCAAATCGACATCGCTCTACCAACGGACAATGGGGACGAGTTAGATTTCTCGAGACTCCACGAAGTTCCCCTGTGGGTATCATACACCCGGGAAATTGGAGAGCCGGGGGTAGCTTTGGTGCTTGGCCACCGTCAATGGGGACCGAATGCTAAAGTGTTTGCCAGGTTAAATGAACTTGAGGTGGGAGATATCGTCCGGGTGGTAACAGAATTTCATACCTTCGTTTACTACGTTGAGGAGGCAAACATTGTTGTCGACCCAGCTGATGTCTGGGAGACGCTAGAAGGATTCGATACTCCAACTACTGAGGCCGGCACATCTATGTTGGCACTGCTGACTTGCACCCCTTATGGGACTGATTGGCAGCGCCTCGTGGTCTTCGCCGCTCTCGAGGAGGTATATGAAAATTGAAGGCCAAAAGAAAAAGAGGAAGATTCCGTAGGATTTTAGACTTTCTTGGAAGGCAAGGAGAATGGGCTTTCAGGATCTACCTGTCGCTCTTCGTTGGGCAGCCAAATATCAACAAAAACCTTCGGGTGGCGGCGATAATACCCGCTCATAATGAGGAGCGTGTAATAAGCACTACGATTCGCTCCCTCTTTAACCAGACTCGTCCGCCGGACTATGTGTTGATAGTCGCAGACAACTGTACCGACGAAACGGTAACTGTGGTCCGTAGACTTCAGATGGAATATTCCTGTCTTGAAGTTATGGAAACCATCAACAACAAAGCGAAGAAGGCCGGGGCTTTAAACCAGGGTTTGGCTAGTATCGACACACCGACCGGCTATGTGCTGATTATGGATGCAGATACCAGCCTCAATCTAAAGTTGCTCGAGGAAGCCCTCAGTCAGTTAGAGGAAAACCCGGCGCTTGGGGCAGTTTGTTCGCGGGCTGGTGTTGCCCCTCTGCCACCTAAAACCTCCCTTTGGGAAAGGATTATCTGGCAGATCCAGCACTTAGAGTACGGCCACTTTGACTCCCAGAGGATTGAGACCTTGGGGAGGATAAAAGTTATTCACGGCATGGCGGCCGTCTATCGTCTTGAGAGCCTACGACAGGTGGTCGGGTATCGAGAACGGAGATGGGGAATAAAGGAGCAGTTCTATGCCGAAGACAATTTAGTTGAGGACTACGAGCTGACCTTGTGTCTCAAGGAACTCTGTTGGGGAGTTACGGTAGCGATGGGGATGTTGGCGTGGACCAGCGTTCCTCTCTCCATCAGGGCTCTATGGCGACAACGGCTTCGCTGGCTTCGCGGTGGCGTAGATAGCCTTCGACGGCACGGTTGGAACGAAGCCACCCGGTGGGACATCCTCAGCCACGGCTTGTTTATCCTTCTCCTCTGCCTCCAGGTCCTCATTTGGATCCTGGTGGCTGTGGCATTCAGCCGCGGTATATCGTGGGGTTGGAGTCCGTGGTTTGTGTTCGTCTTTCTCTTGTGTTATCTCGACGGACTCTATAGACTGAAATACGTTCAGAATCTGAGGCCAGGAGATCTTCTTACCCAAGTTGCTCTAATACAGGGGCTTCTCTACGGGTGGTTCCAGATGGTTGTAATGGTATATGCCTACTACCTCAGTTTGGCTGAGGTAGATCAAGATTGGTAGAAGGGGGAAAGACATGTATCAACCTCCTACTTTACCACCCACCGGTGGTGGATTAATCGCTGGGGGCATTGGGTTGGCTGCGGGATACGTATTGGGCAATTGGCTAATCATCAGTGCTTCGGTGATAGTCATTGGGCTCGTTATCTTCCGCTTCTGGCGCTTGCGCCATGGCGAAAAAAAGCTCTCTCGCTAAAGTTAAAGTAGTCTTGTTCTCTCGAAAACCACCTTTTTACTTAAAAAAGTGGTTTTTTTATTTCCTCTACAATACCACGGGTTTGTCTTCCTCCCCCTCGGTTATTGCGGAAAGGGGCTCACATATCCCCAAAGACACTCTCGTCTTTTATCAACCACCTGGGCGGGGAGGTTGCCCAATCGGCAACACTTCGGAGATGTTTGGAGTTGGCAGTTGTAAACTTCTTCACATATTCCTCGTTTTCAAAGGCAAGAACGGTGCCGGGTTCTTCAATCCACACCGGCCATCCCGCTTCCGTCGAAGGGAGGAAGGAGGTGATCAGCAGGTACAGGGCATATAGAGGTATACCGACTAAAACCAAAGGAGGGAGGAGTCCCCAGGGGAATCCGAAGGCATCCGCGATCTTCCCCAAAAGGCTTCTCGTTCCTGGGAGCAGGAGGAGGCCCCAGCATACGGGGACCCATACGGCAGCGATGATCGCCATCTCTTTCCTCATCTTCCAGATCGCCGCCTTCTTGCAGGATTTGCAGATGGGGATCTTCACCCCCTCTTTCCGCCACTTGGTCGTATAGCTGGTAAGATCGGCTTTTCCCAGGCATCTGGGGCACAACGGAGGGAAGTTGAGGTCATCCAAGATATTACCGTCAACTTTTGCTTTCAGCCAGGCTTCCCACTTCGTCTTCGAATTCTTTGCCACCTTCTAATTATATCCTAATTGCTTATTCCCCAGCTCGTGAAAATTGGTGAACGGTCGCTCTTCGATCAATTGACAATCCCGTTTTGGCTGTTAAACTTATAGCAAGAGTGGAAAGGAGGGGACATGTACTTTTTAAAAGGTAATGAGCTGCGGATTGTCACGAGAGCATATCTTGTTGGTAGTTCCGAGACACCCCCTCGGTTGGTAGAGTTGCTGTGCCCGTTCTGTGGTGAGGCACGCAGCGGGGAGCTAAGACCTTGCTCTTGTAAGGCAGTTCCGGTGGAGATCATCTCTAGGAGGGGCAGTTTGTTGCTGGCCAATTAGAATGAATCTAGAGCATTAACAGCACGAAGGAGGAGGGGAGAGCGTGACGAGAGAGGAGTTCGATCGGATTTTGATCGAAGAGGGCATCACATCCCGAAGGATGAGAAGGCGTCTGTGGGATGAGAGACGAGGGATCAATCCTGAGGAAGACGAGCTTCGTAAGACGGCTCAGCGGTTACTGCAGGAATATCCCTGGGCTTGCACGTTTAAAGGAGGGAGGGCATAAAATGCCAGTTCTTCTGATAATTTTCGGTTATCTGCTCGGTTCGATCTCTTCGTCCTATCTGATTGCTCGCTGGATCAAAGGGATAGATCTTCGCCGCTGGGGTAGCGGTACGGTCAGTGGCAACGGGGTTTACTATTACGTCTCCAAGCGGGCGTTGGTACTGGTGGGAATCTTTGACGTTGCCAAGGGTGCTTTCCCCACTTGGTTGGGGATGAGGTTGGGTTTGGGGTTGCCGATCGCCCTGGCCGCAGGACTGGCGGCGGTCGTCGGCCACAACTGGCCCCTTTACCTCGGGTTCAAAGGAGGCCGTGGTATTGCCACCATGGGAGGGATGCTCCTGGTGGTCTTTCCCTGGAGTGCCCTCTGGCTAGGGTCAGCCTTGGGTATCGGACGGCTGTTCCGCCTCACGGGATTGGGAGCCCTGATAGGATTGGTGACGCTCCCACCTTTAAGTTGGATCACAGGACAACCTTCGGCGGTGACCTGGGCCTGTGGGGGAATGCTTCTTTTGACGATCGCTAAGCGATTGGAAGCCAACCGCCTGCCTTTACCTCCGTCGGGACCCAAGCGGCGTCAGGTCTTGATATACCGGCTGCTCCTTGATCGCGATGTTGGTCCCCGAGAGCCCTGGACAGAGCGCGGCTCTATCGATTGAAATGTGACGAAACACCTTAGGCGATCTTGGAAAAGGTCGCCTTTTTCTTTAATGTGGAGTAATCCGCGTGAATCAATGGTCATTTAGAGTTTTCCTTCGGTGTGGCGTTTGCTGAGTTTGGCGAGCATATCGGCGGTCATCATAGCGAGGTCATAGTCTGGTTTCCAACCCCACTCTTCGCGGGCGGCGCAATCATCAGTTGATCTTGGCCAAGAGTTAGCAATCTCTTGCCGGAAGTCTGGTTTGTACGCGCAGGTAAATTCGGGAATATGCTTTTTGATTTCGGCTGCTAACTCCCCGGCCGAGAAGCTCATTCCAGCCACGTTGAATCCGCAGTGATGTTTGAGCTTCGAAAGGGTTGTCTCCATTAGGGTAATAGCTGCCTTGATACAGTCCGGCATATACATCATTGGAAGAATTGTGTCCTCTCTTACGAAACAGGTGTACCTCTTGTGCTTGATCGCTTCATAGAAGATTTCGACGGCGTAATCGGTCGTCCCTCCGCCAGGAGGGGTTTCGCCACTGATGATTCCTGGATAACGGACGCCGCGCACATCTAAGCCGAAGCGTTTGAAGTAGTAATCACAAAGCAGCTCACCGGCAAGCTTGGTGACGCCGTACATCGTCGTTGGGCGCATCACCGTTTCCTGGGGGGTGTTTTCTCGAGGTGTTTCCGGGCCGAAGGCAGCAATGGAGCTGGGCCAGAAGACCCGTTCCAGCTTATGCTCCCTGGCAACCTCAAGGATGTTGTAAAGCCCATTCATATTTACCTCCCAGGCGAGTTGGGGGTTCTTTTCCCCAACGGCAGAGAGGATAGCCGCCAGGTGGTAGATCGTGTCAATCTTATACTTCTTTACCAGTTTTTCGATTGTTTCCTTTCTGGTAACATCAATGAACTCGAAAGGCCCTGAACGAAGTAAAGTCGCGTCCGGTTTTGTTTTGTGGCCGGCGGCGATGACGTTATCGTTTCCGTATCTTTTGCGGAGTTCCAAGGTTAATTCTGAGCCGATCTGACCGGCGGCGCCGGTCACGAGAATTTGTCCCATCCTACCTCTGATTATACAGCTTGGTGTTCTCTTGTTTCTCTGATATTATCTTTGGAGTTTCCTCCTTGAGGCGATTACTGTCCTTTGGAGGTGGCAGTCAGGTTGAGAGTACCGATTGGAGAAGATCTAGCACTCCTAATTTTATCATACATTTGCAAGATTCTTGGGCCGACATTTTCCCAGGAATACTGCTCCACTTCGTCCGAGCTCCAGCGGCTCATCCCCTTTCTTAGCTCCGCATCCTCCACCAAGGCGAGTAGGGCTTCGGTGAGTTTCCCGACGTCCTTTGGTGGGGCGAGAAATTTTGCGCCTGCTCCTTTGATGACCTCGCGGTATCCGGCATTGGCGAAGGCCACCACCGGCAGTCCTGAAGCCATCGCTTCTAAGAGGACGATGCCGAAACTTTCCCCGTAGATCGCCGGGGAGCAGTAGATATCGGCCTCGGCATAAAAGTGAGGTAGCTCCTCCTCTTCGACGAAACCAGCAAACTCTACCTCCTTGAGCTTGTATCTAGTGACAAACCTCTGGGCTCCATTTTTTAAAGGCCCGTCTCCAACGATCACCAATCGGACGTTGTCAACTTCCTCCCGAACTCTTCGGAAAGCCTCTAATAGGAAGAGGATTCCCTTTCTTTTATCCAATCTTCCTACGAATAGAAGTGTAATCGGTTTTCCGGGAGGAGATCTGCGCTTTGAAACCTTTTTGAACCTGCCAAGATCAACGCCGGGGGGAATGATTGTGTAGCTGCCGGGAGAGACCTGGCTTGCAAACTCCAAGGCCGGTTGTGAGTCGGCGATTCTCGCATCTAGTTTTTTGATGTAATGGTCAAACAGTGGGAAAAGAAGTTTGGCAGAGGTGGGTAGTCGTTCCGGTTCCCAGTAGTTATGGAAAGTGGCGATGCTTGGGGTATCGGTGTGATCCAAGAATCGCATTCCCAGGACCCCAAAAATACCCTGGAGGTGAAGAATATCAAATTCTTCTCGCTCCAAAACCTCCTCGATTTTTTCTTTCCCTACCCAATCGGTATAGGCGGAGATTTGCGTTCCCACCCCGGGGAGACTGAAAGCCCTTCCCATCCTGATGACGTTAAAACTTTTCTGTTCGCTTTTCCCCTTTTCCCCTCCGGCGATAATCACTGCCTGATGTCCGGCCTGGAGCAAAAACCGATAAAGACCCTTGACGTAGGTTTGCACTCCGCCGGGGAAGTCGATATTCCCATCTATCAGAAGCCCAATTTTCATATCTCTCATCCGTAATTTACAATCCCCATATGAAATCTTAGCAGATGGGCGCTTGATCTATCCTTAGTTCTCTGGTATCATCTTTGCGGTTTGGGAGCTCAGCTCCCTTTCACGTGTAAGATTTGGTAAGATAATAAAGGTGATGGTTAAGCGTCCGTCCGTCGTTAAAGCTATGAAGGACAAGCCATAATTTTTTGCCTGCTTTGTGGTGGATGGCCGCTTAACGCGGCTTTTTTAGTGTGATGGGGGAAGTAAAGGGAAAAAAACTTCATATGTCTCAGGTTTTCGCCGAAAACGGTCACGTTACTCCTGTAACTTTGATCAAGTTGGAAAAGCTGCCTAAAGATCTTGCCCCCGGGACACCCGTGGTAGTTACGGGGATCTCTAAAGGAAAGGGCTTCGCCGGGGTGATGAAGCGGTGGGGGTTTGCCGGTGGACAGGCAACCCACGGTCAGTCCGACCGCGAACGGGCTCCCGGCTCGATCGGGGGAACGACCACTCCCGGTCGAGTCTACAGAGGGAAGAAGATGGCCGGGCGGATGGGGGGAAAGAAGGTAATTGTAAGGGGCCTTTCCGTAGTTGAAGTTGATCCTAAAGAGAAGGTCGTTAAGCTCTCGGGAGCAATTCCGGGGCCCCGGGGAAGGGAGATAACCTTACGCTACGAACCAAAGGAGGAAGAGAAAGATGAAAGTTGATCTCTATAGCGAAAAAGGAACAAAATTAACGACCAAGGTGGAGTTGCCGAAGGAGATCTTCGGGATTAAACCGAATGAGGCCGCCCCGGGCTTTTACTGATATTTACCTTCCCCACCTTGACACCCTTAAACTGGACCTCAACGGCTTGAGCCACCTCGCCTTTGGTTGCTTCCCTAGCAACAACAAAAGCGTATTTTCCCTGAGCGGCTAAGCTCTGGCCCTTCTCAGTGATAATCGGCTTTTTGATTACCTGATAGATATTCATAGTTTAGTTATTAGTAACTAGCAGATAGTAATTAGGGTT
>JRER01001073.1_pt1 | contig 22335 bp, 23 predicted proteins | sample 210161 | NCBI WGS metagenome assembly JRER01 (sample SAMN03019618, study PRJNA260268) | marine sediment metagenome | biome: Marine; feature: Sediment; material: Clay; isolation source: clay from marine sediments 136 meters below sea floor depth collected from... | place: New Zealand: Canterbury...
TTGAAAGGGAGAAGGCAACCATGTTTATGGGTGTGCCCTTTATCTACTTCTTAATGGTCGATAAGGCTGAGGTGGAGGGGACAAAGTTTATTCTTGATGAGGAGGAAATGCCGACTTCTTGGTACAACATTTTGCCCGATTTGCCACAGCCCCTGCCGCCAGTTCTGCACCCGGCTACAGGCAAACCAGTTACCCCCGATGACCTAGCCCCCGTATTTCCTATGGCTCTAATCCAGCAGGAGTTCAGCCCTGAGCGCTACATTGAAATCCCGGAAGAGGTGCAGGCTGTTTACCGTACCTGGAGACCAACAGTGCTACATCGGGCGCATCGGCTGGAGAAAGCCCTGGATACGCCAGCCAAGATTTTCTACAAATATGAGGGAACAAGTCAGGCGGGAAGCCACAAGCCCAACACCGCTGTTGCTCAGGCTTACTACAATAAAATGGAGGGCGTCAAGCGCTTAGCTACCGAGACCGGCGCTGGGCAATGGGGGAGTGCCCTGTCTATGGGCTGCATGTTCTTCGGTCTTGAATTGAAGGTCTATATGGTCAGGATTAGCTATGAGCAGAAGCCATATCGCCGCATCCTGATGGAGACCTGGGGGGCAAAGTGTGTGCCCAGCCCTAGCTCGGATACCAAGGCAGGGCGTGACATTCTGGCTCAAGACCCCAATTCTCCCGGCAGCCTGGGAATCGCCATCAGTGAGGCAGTGGAGGATGCCGTCACCCATGAAGGCACTAAATATTCCCTGGGTAGTGTCCTCAACCACGTCCTGCTCCACCAGACCATCGTGGGGGAGGAAACGCGGAAACAGATGGAGAAGGCAGATGCCTACCCCGACATTATTGTGGGCTGTATCGGCGGCGGCTCAAACTTCGCTGGGCAGTTCCTGCCCTGGATCAGGGATAAAATTAGCGGAGCTAAACCAGACCTGCGCATCATCTGTGTTGAGCCTCAAGCCGCCCCCAGCCTGACCAAAGGACCCTATGCCTATGACTTCGGCGACGTGGCTGGTCTTACCCCCCTGCTCAAGATGTATACCCTGGGTCATACCTTTATCCCGCCTCCAGTCCATGCTGGCGGCTTACGCTACCACGGGATGGCACCCATCATATGCCACCTCTACAAGCTAGGCTTGGTCGAGGCTAGGGCTGAGTATCAGGTCCCGGTCTTTGAGGCTGGGGTAAAGTTTGCCCGAACCGAGGGCATTATTACTGCCCCGGAGCCGTGCCATAACCTCAAGGTGGCTATTGATGAAGCCCTTGCCTGCCGGGAATCAGGGGAATCAAAAACTATCCTGATAGCTCACAGCGGGCACGGGCATTTCGACCTCGCTGCCTATGATGAGTACCTCTCAGGCAGGATGCAGGATTACGAGTACCCTGAGGAAAAGGTAAAGGAGGCACTGGCTTCACTGCCCAAGGTATAGATGCACAGTCAGATAAGGGGCTGGGGTCATACCCAGCCCCTTACTTTTGCCCTAATCCCACCTGCGTGCTACAATAAAATCAGCCATGAAGGGGATAAACATAAAATATCTATCGACCTGCCTTATTATAATTCTATGCCTTTTTCTTGGGAGTAGCTGCGTTCATATTGAGACCTCGCCACCACCTAGCTCACCACCAAGCCCTACTGCTACCCCCATTGACCCCGACTGGACGCCACCACCTCCAGAAAGTGATACCCTAGTATTGCCCAATTTCGCCGATGTAGTGGCCGAGGTTAAGCCATCAGTGGTAGCTATCAATACTGAGGTCATAACCTACGACATCTTCAATCGCCCATTTACTGAGAAAGGCGCCGGCTCAGGATGGATTATAGATGAAGACGGAATTATTGTAACCAATAGTCACGTGGTTGAAGGGGCTAAAGCTATTACAGTGACCCTGGTTGATGGCAGAACCTTCCCTGTGGAAACAGTGCGAACTGACCCACTTACCGACCTGGCTGTAGTTACGATAGATGCTCAAAACCTACCAGCAGCCAATATAGGAGACTCTTCCAAATTAAGAATTTGTGACCCGGTAGTGGCTATTGGCAATCCACTGGGGTTGGGAATAAGTGCCAAACCGGGATGGGTCAGCCGCCTGGGGGTTTCTCTACAGATATCCTCAGGACAAACACTGTATGACCTCATTGAAACTGATGCCCCTATCAATCCAGGTAACAGCGGTGGCGCATTAGTAAACATGTCCCAAGAAGTAATTGGCATCACCAGCGCCAAGATTGCTATGGTCGGTGTAGAGGGCATGGGCTATGCTATAAGTATTAATCAAGCTATGCCAATAATCAAGGAATTGATCCAGAAGGGTTATGTGATTTACCCCTGGCTTGGGGTAGTGCTTCACACCGTAGACCAATGGCTAGCTCTCAGATATGACCTGGCAGTAGATAAAGGGGCATTCATCACTGAACTGGTTCCTGTCAGCCCCGCCGATAAAGCTGGAATTGAGCCAGGCGATGTTATTACCAACTTTGGAGGCGAAGAGATAACCACTGCTGAGGAATTAATTCAAGCCATACGCTCCAGCCAAATTGGGCAGAGAGTAAAAATAACCTTCTGGCGGGGCGATGCCAAAAATACTACTTACGCTATACTTATTGAACGTCCGCGCTAACTCAACCCAATCTTTTCACTCCCAGTAATATATCATAGCCACTTAATTTATAGCGCTCAGTAAAGACGCCCTCTCCGGGAACCCCATCAATAAGCTGCTGAGACAGCGTTTCTTGCTTAATATAATCGGCAAAATCCTCCATTACCTGCCTCATATAAGCCTCCCCTTGATAATAGGCGATAATATGGTCGGCAATATCAAACCCAGCAGAGCGACGCATGGTCTGCAACCGGCGTACCACCTCCCGCGCCACCCCCTCAGCCTGAAGCTCAGGAGGAATCTCAGTGGGGACAGCTACCGAGTAACCACCCTCTGAGCTGACCACGTAACCTGGTTTATCCAGCTCTGCCACCTGGCCAACAAATTCCAAGCCTTTCACATTAAGCTCCTCTAACACCTGGGGCATCAAACGCTCCAAGCTCTCCCTTTCCTTACCGGACTCGACTTTAACCACGACCTTAGCCAAAGGCTGGCGCACCTTGATACCGGCTTGGCTCCGGGCAGCCCGACCCAGACTTGATACTCTCATCACTAGTCGGGTATCAGCGGCTAACTGCTTGTCAATTTTGGTCACATCAGCAACCGGAAAATCAGCCAGGTGCACGCTATCTGGAGCCTCAGGAAACGCCAAGCAGACCAGGTTTTGATATAGCTCCTCAGCCAGAAATGGAGTGAACGGAGCCAGTAGCTTAGATAGTGTAACCAGACACTCATATAGCGTAGTATATGCCGCCAGCTTATCGGCATCGCTCTCACTCTTCCAAAATCGCCGACGACTCCGGCGCACATACCAGTTAGATAGGTCGTTTACAAAGCTCTCTACCCTTCTCCCTGCCTCAGTTGGATTATAAGCATCTAGCCCGGCATCAACATCAACTATAAGCTGATTAAGCTCCGAGATAATCCACCTATCAAGCTCTGATTGCTCCGATGAGACTCCTTCCCAGCCAGGGGTGAAGTGGTCTATATTAGCATAGGTGACAAAGAAGGAATAGACATTCCACAGGGTCGATAAAAAGCGGCGTGTCACTTCAGCCACCATATCCTCAGAGAAACGGCGCACATTGCCCGGCGGCGAAGAGGTGAGACAATACCACCGTAGCGCATCAGCCCCATATTTATCAATTACTGCCCACGGCTCAACCACATTCCCCTTAGCCTTGCTCATCTTCTCCCCTTTAGCATCAAGGATGTGCCCCAGACAGATAGCATTCTTGAAACAGGGACAGTTAAACAATAGAGTGGATATAGCATGAAGGCTATAAAACCAGCCGCGAGTCTGGTCAACCGCCTCACTGATATAATCGGCGGGAAATCTCCCGTCCTCAAGCAAGGTATCATTCTCAAATGGGTAGTGCCACTGGGCTATGGGCATGGCTCCCGAATCAAACCAGCAGTCAATTACCTCTGGCACCCGCCGCATTATTGCCCCACACTTGGGGCAAGCAAAGGTCAGCTCATCAACAAAGGGACGGTGCAAATCTAAAGGCTGCTTAAACCCGGAGAACCCAGCTCTATTCTTTAATTCCTCCACGCTGCCCACGCATTCATAGTTACCACAGGATTCACAATGCCAAATATTGAGTGGCGTTCCCCAATATCTCTCCCGGGAAAAAGCCCAGTCCACATTATTCTCCAGCCAATCGCCAAACCGCCCATACTTGATATGCTCCGGATACCAATTTATCTCATCATTACCAGCAATAAGAGCTTCTTTCACCGCTGTGGTCCTGATATACCAGGTCTGCTTGGCATAATAAAGTAGAGGTGTCTCACAACGCCAGCAGAAGGGATAGGTATGCCGAATGGTCTCACTGCGATAAAGAAGACCCCTCGACTTCAGGTCATCTAAAATAAGCGGGTCGGCATCTTTGACAAATTCCCCATGCCCCGGTAAAGTACCGATAATCTTCCCTTGCAAGTCTACATTGTGGACAAAATCTACTTTTGGTTCATTATTTAACATTGCCTCAAAGTCAACTTCACCGTAGGCAGGAGCCATATGGACAATTCCTGTCCCCTCCTCCATAGACACAAAATCGGTAGCAATCACCCGATAAGTTAAGTCTTCCTTGGTCTCCTGCTTTTGGAATTCCTTACGGACTTGCTTTGTATCAGGGATAAAAAACGTTTGAGGACGTCTTCTATCTACTCCGTATTGATGAGGATTAAATAGCGGCTCATACCTTACCCCTGCCAGTTCACTTCCCTCTAACGTTGCCACAACCTCTTGACCACCTAATCCCACCCGCTCAACTAAAGCTGACGCCATAATTAGATACTCGTCATTTACCTCTACCACAGCATATTCAGCATCAGCAGCTACAGCTAAGGCAGTATTGCCTGGCAATGTCCACGGGGTGGTTGTCCAGGCCAGGAAATAGGCAGGCTTATCTGAAGCATGGAAAAGATTAAAAAGACGGTCACGAACCTCAGAGCCTACTACCGAACCTTTAATTAACTTAAACTTTATGTAAACTGAAGGGTCATCGGCATCCTGATAGCCGAGGGCAACCTCATGGGAGCTGAGTGAGGTGCCGCAGCGGGGACAGTGAGGGGTAACCTTATAGCCCTGATAAATCAGCCCCCTATCCCACATCCCCTTTATTGCCCACCAGCAGGTCTCAATGTAGTTATTGTCCATGGTGATATAAGGATGCTCCAGGTCAACCCAGAAGGCGATGCGCTCGGTCATTGCCTCCCACTCCTTGAGGTAACCAAAGACACTCTCCCGGCAGCGGGCGTTAAACCGGTCAATACCATATTCCTCAATCTCTGTTTTGCTGGAAAAGCCGAGCTCCTTCTCCACCTCCAACTCTATGGGCAACCCGTGAGTATCCCAGCCAGCGATGCGCGGGGTATAATAGCCCTTCATCGCCTTATAGCGGGGTATGACATCCTTAAAGACGCGAGCCAGCACATGATGTATCCCTGGGCTCCCGTTAGCCGTAGGTGGTCCCTCATACAATACAAAGCGACGACCACCCCGGCGAGCTTCTACGCTCCGCTCAAAGACATTTTTGCTTCTCCACAAGCCAAGCATATTCTCTTCAAACTGTGGGAAATTCACCTTACTACCAACCGGACGAAACATAAAAAACCTCTATACAAAAATCCCGCCCTCTAGGGACGGGATTTAGTACACCCGCGGTACCACCCTGCTTCCCCCGCCTAAGGCGAGGGCACTCCTTTAAGGCACACTTACATGCCCTCGTCAAAGATAACGGCTGACGCTACCGACCAAGTCTACTAGGTGGTCTAGCCTTACAATCCACCGTTCGGTTGGTGGCTCGGGAGTGATTTTCAGGGGACGGTCACATCTGCTTCCACCCTACCAGACTCGCTGAGTGTCCGCTCTCCCCTTACTCCTCTCCGTCACTACCTTTTCAAGCTAAAGGTTAGCACAGTTTAAAAAATAAATCAAATCGGGCCGATTCAGCTATGGCTCCTTGGGTATAATAACCACCTTACGAGCCTCACCCTCGCCAGTGCTCTCAGTGGTAACATCAGGGTCATCAGCTAAAGTAAGGTGGATAATGCGCCTCTCATAAGCGGGCATAGGTTCTAGGGCAAATGACCTCCCCTTAACCTTCACCTGCTCCGCCATACGCAGGGCTAAAGCCTGTAATGCCCCATAGCGACGTTGTTTATATCCTTCCACATCAATAACTATAGGCACCCATGCCTTCGCCTGATGAGCTACGATAAGTCTGACAATATACTGTAGAGAGGAGAGGGTCTGCCCACGCCGCCCAATCAAGATACCAAGGTCATCATCGGTTACATCAAGGCTAATGACACTGGAAGCCCCTTCACCCCCCTCAACAGGAGGTTTAGTTTGAGATGCAACAGACGCAACCACCCCCATCCGAGCCAGAAGGGTCTCTAATACCTCCTTTGCTGCCTCAGCTATATCGCTTTCCTCCCCGGGCACCCTCACCATTGACCGTACTCTGACCCTGGCCTCCTCAGCCCCCAGACCTAGGATGCCATGCCTACCCTCTTTTACGACGGTGACCTCCACCTCTTCTCGGCTGACGCCTAATTGCTCTAAGGCTTTTTGGATAGCCTCTTCCACGGTCTTGGCGCTTATCTCCAGATTCTTCATAGCCCAAACCTTCTTCCTGCGTTGAACTCGGCACAACAATATCAGCACCAACTGAAGGTGCTTCCTCTACCTGGGCGATGCGCCGCTTATACTTTTTATCCCTAGCAATTTGCTTCTTCGGCGCTGATTTAACCAAACCTCCCCACCCAGTAACAAAATATTGGATACCGATTCTGATGACATTTGAAGTCACCCAAAAAAGACCCAGCCCACTGGGAAATGTTGTGGTAATGAAAGCAAACATCATTGGCATCATCCACAGCATCATACTGCTCTGCGCCTGCTGCTTGGGGTCAGCAGTTGGTGCCATTACCATCTTCTGCTGCACCCACATTGTTCCCCCAACCAAGATTGCTAGGAACATGTCGCCTATGGCTAAGTTCAACCAAAGGAAATTATTCTGCAAAGGCAGCGTGGAATATACTACCGGCCAGGAATAAAGATACTGAGACAATCCCAGCAAATTCTCAGGAATTACCGCTAGAACCCGCATAACTGACCAGAAGAGAGCTAGCCAGATGGGCATCTGGATTAACATGGGCAGCAGGCAGCCAGCAGGGCTTACCCCAGACTCCTTATACAGCCTCATCTGCTCCTTAGCCAGTTTCTGCTTATCCTTAGCATACTTCTTCTGAAGCTCGGCAAGCTTCGGCTGGAGAGATTGCATTGCCTTAGAGGCACGAATCTGCTTCAGAGTAAGTGGATACATCAAGACGTTAACAATAATAGTCAGCGCAATGATAGCCAGCCCAAAGCTATTTAATAAATAATGAGACAGCACAATGAGGGTGTTTATCATTGGCTGCATAGCAATTAAATTCCACGCCTGCCCAATTACTTCCAACGAAATCTACCTCACTTGCTACTTAATGGTTAAACTCCACAGCCTCGCCCCTGACCCTGCATTCAGGGCATGAAGGTTTTGCTCCTCGCTATAAATATAGACGACTCCATCGCTGGCGCAAAGGGGAGCATATACCTTTGCCTCTAGATTTTCTAGCTCTCTCTCCTGATTATTCTCAGTATCTATAGCGTATACTACTCCTTCCTCTGAAGCAATAATAAGTAAGCTATTAACCAAAACTGGCGATGAGCAAATCGGGCTTCCAAGGTCAATGGCGTCTACTACCTCTTCACCAGTTTCAGCATTTAAGATATAAACCTTGCCATCAAGGCAAGGAGCATAGACTGTGTTATTACCAATTACAGGTTTTACCCAGAACCAGCTCTCAGGCTTATTCTCAGTATCCTCATCATGTGGGAACTGCCAAACCTGAGTGCCACTTATTGTATTTATAGCATAAAGATGCCTATCAAAGGAACCAATGTAAACCGTGTTATTATTCACTACGGGGGTAGAGACAATGGCTCCTCCAGCCTCAAATGGTTCCCACTTCTTCTTACCAGTGGTAGCATCTAGGGCATAGAGTTTTTTATTAAAGGAACCAATATATAGCGTGTCGCCATCAATAGCTGGGGTTGACCATATTTTGTCCCCAGTTTGAAACGGAGAGCCCCATTCTGGGTCACCAGTAGCCGCATTCAGGGCATAGACCTTCCCATCAGAACAACCAAAATAGACCTTACCCAGAGCCGTTACAACTCCACCAACAATGGACTCCAGACTGCCCTCACGGGGATATACCCATCTCAATGCCTCCGAACTGGAATTAATGGCATAAATTTTACCGTTATAGCCGCCAACATAAACCAAATCTCCTGCCACTGCTGGATTGCCATAGATAGCTACTGGTGTAGCTGCTGGTGCACAGCCGAATCCACCACCGGCTGGTCTGGAGGCTTCCAGAGGAACTTCCCACAGGCTGCTGCCTTCTGATATATTCACCGCCACAAGCTTACCCTCTGTGGATGGCATAGCACAACCGAATCCACCAGCCTGCTTTAAGGCGGGACACAAAAATAGAGTCCCGTCGGTTATTGTTCCCCCCGAGCCGCCTCTAGGTGCGTTCCTGATGTCAGCGCACCCCAAAACGGTTAGCCCAACCAAGAGCAAGATAACCAGCAGGCAAACCTTGCCCACCGATGCTGCGTTATTTCTAATCCCCACTTACCTATTCCCTCCAAAAGTCCAGTATCGCGGCACAGGGTCATAGCCACCAAGATTAAAGGGATGGCAGCGAGCTATCCGCCTTACTCCCAGCCATACCCCTTTAAACAAGCCAAACTTCAAGACAGCTTCATAGGTATATTGAGAGCAAGTTGGGGTAAAGCGACAGTTATGTGGCATAACCTGCGAAATGGTACACTGATAAAGTCTAATCAATTCTAAGGCAAGCCTCTTCATAATCCCTCGCTAATAATCGAGCTTGGAATAATAAACCCTGAACCGATTTCTCCAGGCTGGCGAAGCTAGCACCGGCTGCTCGAGGACGAGCAATAAATATAATATCCCATCCCGGCTCCAGTGGTGCTGAATGTAAGATTTCCCGAAGCAGACGCTTCACCCGATTTCTCACCACTGCCTTACCTACCCGCCGGCTAACCGAAAAGCCATACCGGGACAAGGTAAGCCCATTAGGCAAAGCCTTCATCACCACTAAATCGCTTACCCACGAGCTACCTTTATTATAAACCAAGGCATACTGTTCTGGCTTGGTAAGGTATTCTTTTCCTCGCATCGTCATACCACGGTCAATCGCTTACGACCCTTGAGTCGTCTTGCTTTTAAGATAGCTCGCCCGCCCCGGCTACTCATTCTTGCCCGAAAGCCATGCTCGCGCTTCCTTGGTATCCTCCTTGGTTGATAAGTCCTCTTCGGCACTATAACTCCGCAATAGATTAGAGTGATTATACTTCCGCCATCTCTTGGGTGTCAATCCGAGGGGAATCTCAGAAAGGCTATGCCCCCTAAAAACTGTCTCTCCCTTATCAAGGGGAAGGGGGATAAGGCGAATTCCAGGAAAATCGAAGATTCTTCTGGGTGCTTAAAGGGGATAGGGTTACCGAATATCAAACTAATCGCGTATGCCAACGCTCCCTGTCTTATAGATATGAGCTGGAACATATGGCAAGAGAGCTAAGTGCCTTGCCCTCTTTATAGCCAATGCCAAAGCACGCTGGTGCTTAGCGCAGGCACCGCTTTTACGGCGAGGCTCAATCTTTCCCCTATCCGATATGTAATGACGCAATTTAACAGGGTCTTTGTAGTCTATCACTTCGACATTACCAATACAAAGGGAACAATGCTTACGCCTAGGTATATACCTTGCCCTACCCTGCTTTTTGCTCCTTGGTTCAGCAGATTTTCGTCTAGCCACCTCTTCTGAGTTACCCAAACCCTCCTAATAAATTTACCAAATTCTAACCTTCGTCGGAAAATGGAAGGTCCCCCGGCTCCAGTTCACCAGCACCAACTTCACCAGCACCAACTTCCTCAGCCCCCTCCCCGGGAAGAGGAGCTAATGCCTGCCTATCAAGAAAGAGCACCCTGTTAGCTACTATCTCGGCTCGAGAGCGCCTCTGCCCATCCTGACCTTCCCAAGTACGCGTATGTAGCCTACCCTCAGCATAAACACGCTGACCTTTAGTCAAAAACTGGTTGCAATTTTCAGCTAGCCTATTCCAAGCAACCACGGTAAACCACTCCGTCTCCTGCTTACGCTCACCATCAGGGGTGGTATACACCCGGTTAGTGGCAACACGAAATGTGGTTACGGGATTACCATTGGGGGTAAAACGCATTTCAGGTTCAGTCCCAACATTTCCTATAATCATCACTTTATTTAACGTCAACATCGCCGTAAACTCCTTTCGCCTTCTTCCAACATCTGTAGAAAACAGGCATTTCTCCTAATCAACTACTCAATCTTATCAGCAGATGCCGCAGAACATCCTCAGAAATCTGCAGGCTTGCTTCAAGCCCTTTACTCAATTTAGGTCTCAATTTGAACCGAGTCAACACATAATCACCCTCCAGAAAATGTTTTATTGGATAAGCTAGCCTTCTTTTACCCCATCGTTCTATATTGGAAATAGTGCCACCATTTTCAATAATAAACCGACTTATGTTTTCTATTACACTATCAAGAGCCTCGTCCACAACCTCTGGACTAATAATTACTACCAGTTCGTAGTCACGAAGCTGCTTATCTTCCTGAGATACCATTGTCTCCATAAAAAAACTAATTAAGGTATTATAACACACAACAAAGAATACAAACAATACTCCGGATTAATAAATGGCCACTTATCAGCACCAACTAGCTTGACACAATAAAATGCCCCTGATAGACTTTGGTTAAGTAAAAGGTTTGATTACTGATGCTTAAGCATCTCACTGAGCAAGAATGGCCCCGTGGTGTAGCGGACTAACATGCCACCCTGTCACGGTGGAGATCGGGGGTTCGAATCCCCCCGGGGTCGCTGATTCAAACTTTTTGTTGACACTGGGACTCTATCCTGTCTTCGTTTCACTTCCTCTCAAGACAAACCACAAGCTACCTTCCCCTCTTTGGCCAGAGCTTAAGGAAGAATGAGGAGGTACTCTCGTGTCTCTTTCTAATAATAATCAGGTGCGCTTCACTGCCGAAGTGCACCTGGGCTGGAAAACTGAAGACGACCCTTGTCTCGCCAAGTCATCTGGGCTGGGGCGATGGGGAAGTATCGGGCGAGAGAGGTACGGAAATAGGTGAGTTATCTTGTGGAACGTTATCAGCCTTCGGCTTCCACTATCTTTCTTTCCTCATCGCTCAAGCGGTATAAGTCATAGACAAGATTATCTATTGCATGATCGGTGCGGCTTATTTCCCTGAGGAGTTACAATCGGTCAGTCCAGAAGGAAGCAGCAAAGATGGCAATTAAAAGTACTACAAAGCCTCAGTAGCATTATTGGAGTAAGGCTCAGAGTTGTTGAACAACTGCTGGTAAGAGAAAAAAATGGCCCTTCTGTAAGAAGCCAATTGCCCCTTAGTCTTTAAAAGCCTGCCTTCTTCAGGTGCTTCTCTACCCTGGCTAGTAGCTCCTCAGGGCTAACTGGCTTGTCAATATAATCCTCAGCTTCAAGTGTGAACCCTCGACTAACAGGAATTGAGGTTTCTGTACCCTTGGCTGCAAAGGCGGTTAGCATTAGGGTTGGGATTTTGCTGAGTTGGGGGTCTTTTTTAAGCTGCTCAGCGGCGGTAAACCCGTCTTTGACTGGCATTATTATGTCAAGGAGGATCAAATCAGGTTTTTCCTCCCTCGCCTTTCGTAATCCCTCATCTCCATCGCGGGCCACAATTACCTCGTAGGGCTTGCTCTCTAAGATGACCTTAGTTGCCTCCACAAAATCAGTATCATCGTCAACAAGAAGGATTTTGGCTCTCTTTCCCATTCCTGATCACCCCTTTAGACATTTCCAGCTAAATTCAGACCTTTTCCTTCCTTCCAATGAGCCTTCCCACCCTTTCCAGCAAGATATCAGGGCTGAAGGGTTTCTCTACATAATCATCCACGTCAAGCTCCAGTCCAGTTTCCAGCTCGTAGCGACGGCGGCTGGCTTCCTCTCTCACCGAGGTTAGAATTAAAATTGGTATATCCCTATACTTCGACCACCTCGGGTCTTGGAGCTCTTTGCACACTGCCCATCCGTCCATCTTGGGCATCAGGAGGTCAAGAATCATCAGGTCCGGCTTCTCCGCTTTAAGGTTAGCCAAAGCCTCTATCCCATCCCGAGCGGTAACCACCTGATAGTCTTGAGATTCAAGAATCATGGTTAGTGCATCTAAGATATCAGGGTCGTCATCAACTACCAATATCTTCTGCTGCATGTTTCCCCCTTGTAATTATAATATAGGTCTAGGCAATAATCCAGCCCGTTCTGCAATTTCAGGGACAATATCCTCCCAGCCTACTGCCATAATGTGGACGCCGTGAATTCCCGGTATCTCTTTGAGTTGCTCGATAATCTCAATGGCTATTCCCGCTCCCTCTTCCTTAGCGTTCTTAGCCTGCTCCATCCTGGTAACTATCTCATCAAGGACGCTTACCCCAGAAACATAGTCTCTCATATAGCGTGCCATTCCTGCTGACCTGATGGGTATCACCCCCGCCAAAATATGTGTCTCCTTATCCAATCCTCGGTCAGTAACCATCTCCATCCACTTGGCGAATTTGGCTACATCGTAGACTGCCTGGGTTTGAATAAAGTCGGCCCCTGCCCTCACCTTCTTAGCCAGCCTTACCACCCGGAACTCAAAGGGGTCGGCGTAGGGATTGGCTACAGCCCCAATAAATAAGGGCACTTCCCCCGAGATATCGTCGCCGCAAATGAATTTCTTTTCGTCCCGCATGTTTTTCAGGGTTTGAATCAACTGAATGGAGTCAATATCAAAGACGTTCTTGGCAGTGGGATGGTTACCAAACTTCTGATGGTCACCGGAGAGGCAAAGGATATTGCCAATGCCCAAAGCTATGGCACCCAATACATCGCTTTGAATGGCTATCCGGTTCCTGTCTCGGCAGACTATCTGCATGACCGGGTCAACGCCTTGTTGCTTCAAAAGCACGCAACCAGCCAGGCTGGACATGCGCACAATGGCAGTTTGATTATCGGTCACGTTAGCGGCATCACAACAATGGCGAAGTAGCTCAGCCTTCCTCAGCATCACCGCGGCACTAGTCCCCTTAGGCGGACCTGCCTCAGCAGTGACGGCAAACCTCCCGCTTTCCAAGACCTTCTCCAGGTTTGTTCCCGCTTTCATCACCCTCACCTCCGTTCAGTTTCACCTTTCTTGGGCAGGGTAAAGGTAAATTTGCTCCCAGTGTTGGTCTCTGGGCAAGGGCTCTCAACCCATATCCTGCCCTCATGAGCCTCCATAATCCTCTTGGCTATGGATAGCCCTAAACCTGTTCCTTTCGTTTCTACATTACTGGCTCGAAAGAAGTCATCAAAGACATGGGGCAAGTCCTCAGGAGGGATGCCAATCCCGGTATCCATAACCTCAACCTGTATCTCGTTATCCCCTTCGTTTACCCTGATGGTTACCGTGCCCTCAGATGTATAGTTAATAGCATTGCCTATCAAATTGGTTATCACCTGCTGGAGCCTGGGGCTTGAGCCACGAATTTTGGGAAGAGCTGGGGGTACTTCTGCCTTAAACTTCACCTTCTTTTGCTTCGCCAGGTCACGCAAGTCCCCTATGGAAGCTTTGATTATCTGGCTCAAAGAAACCTGTTTCATCTCTTGGACAATTTGTCCGGTCTCGATGCGTGGAATATCTAAAAGGTCGCTAACCAAAGTCAGCAGCTCCTTAATCCTCTGGCTACTTCTTTCCAGCATATTTCTTTGCTTTTCAGTGAGTGCCCCGGCAAATCCGCCTAGCATGACCCAGAAGTAACTTTGAATAGCAGTAAGGGGTGCTTTCAGGTCATGAACCGTTACACCTAGAAAGCGGAGAAAGCGATTCCTTGCCTCTTCTAGCTTGGCTATCTCATTGGAAGCCTGTTCCAGTTCCCCGGTTCTCTTCTCAAGAAGGCGTTGGCTCAATTTCACCACTTCCCGTTGCCGCTTCCTTAACTCGCCTTGAACGGAGGTAGCCATATAGGTGGTAGCGAAGAGGGCGGTTGCCAAGACAACAAGAACAGCCAGAATATAGCTTCCTTCCTTATATAGCGTAGGGGCAGCAAATCCTACTAGATTGACATGAGGTATTGCCCCGACATACTCCAAGCCTACCAGCAGTGTAACTATGGCAATCACCGAGGTAGCTAACCAATACACTGCCCTATAGTGAAGTATTACACTAGCCCCGATGATGTGAAGCACAAAGTAGAAGATGAAGGGGTTCTCTATTCCGCCGGTAAAGTGAAGGAGCACGGTGAACGCCGCTAGGTCAAGCAAGAGGTGAATGGTGCCGTAGGTTCTAGCCTTCTGGATTACCAGGCCGGTCTGCAATTTTTCTACGCTTCGAGCTTGGAATAACAGCGCTAGATTACACAAAGCTACAAAGGTACAGGTTACATACGCCGAGACGGTGGGGAACTCAACGTTGAATACCTTTGACGCAACTAAGGTGGCAGCGATGATGGCCAGGATGGTAATCCACCTTATGGTGACGAACACCCTGAGCCACATCCTTATCGCTGCTTCCTCAGGACTGTGCCCTGGCTTACCCTCTTCAGCCAAAAAATTGTTGTCCCTGTTACTGGTATTCATCATAGCCGTTAAAAATTTGCTTTCAAGCCGATATCGTAATCCTGCGGGGTCCTCCTTCGCGGCTGGTGCTCCAGTCCCGCAGTGGCACAATTTCCTCTAATTTATCTAACTGACCCAGAGCAGCTAGGCGATCGTAAATCATTTGCCAAGCACAAGGGGTATCTGGCGATATTTCACACTTGCCCCCCACTGAGCCCCCACAGGGTCCGTTCAGCAAGCTCTTAGCACATCTGACCAGAGGGCATATGCCTACCGTCTTGGCCAGAATGCAATCCCCACACTGCATGCAAACCTCGGTAAAATGCCCTGGCGTCTCCTCCCTGCCTACAAATAAAGTGTTCAATGCTGGATAAACAGGCTTACCAGTATATAGGGTAATTGTTTGAACCCCGAAGGCACAAGTCATGGCTAGGATGCCATCAGCCTCCTCAACACCCTTGGCACTCTCCCCCAGGGCATCTTTGGTGAGTTCGTCGCATGCTGTAGGAACCACCATCCATCCGGTAACTTTCTTCCCCGCTGCTTCAAGCTTGCCTTTCATATCTAAAACCTCGGATTTGCCACCAGTGTGACACATAGTGGCGCAGGTGCCACATCCCACCACATACACCCCTTCCACTCCACTGAGAGCTTCACTGATCTCCTCAAAGGGTTTTTGTGCCGTGATTGTTTTCATGCTGAGCCCCCTTTCATTACTGCACTAACTGAGATCGGCTCTTCTGGAGTTGGAACATGCTCGCCTGAAACTTTCACCACGGCGCTGAAGCGAGCAGGGCACACACTGAGGCATGTGCCACACTTGATGCACTTGCTCTGGTCAATAATATGTACCATCCGTTTACCACCCTTGATCGCTTGGCTAGGGCAAGCCCTGAGGCAAATCAGGCAGCCCTGACACTTGTCAGGCAAGATGTAATAAGAGCAAAGCGCGTCGCACACCACCGCAGGACACCGCCTCTCTTTTATATGAGCTTCATATTCGTCTCGAAAGTATCTTATAGTGGTCAGTACTGGACTGGGGCAGGTGCGCCCCAGTCCGCAGAGTGAGGTATCTCTAACCTGTTTGCCTAAACTTTCAAGCAATTCTATATCTTTCTCTGAACCCTCACCTAGGGTAATTCGAGTCAGAGTGTCTAACATTACTTTAGTACCCAAGCGACAGGGTGTACACTTGCCGCAGGATTCAGCTTGAGTAAAGCTTAGGAAATACCGAGCTATATCCACAGCACAGGTATCTTCATCCATAACTATCATCCCACCTGAGCCCATAATGGAGCCAATCGCTTCTAGGGAGCCATAGTCAATTGGTAAATCCAAATGCCTTTCGGGCACACAACCTCCCGATGGTCCACCCATTTGAACTGCCTTAAATTTTCTCCCGTCAGGTATGCCACCACCAATATCAAAGATGACCTTCCTCATAGGAATGCCTATAGGCACTTCCACTAAACCAGTGTTATTAATCTTGCCTGCCAATGAGAATATTTTCGTTCCTTTGCTCGTCTCAGTTCCCACCCTGGAATACCAATCGGCTCCGTTAAGGATGATAGACGTAATATTGGCATAAGTCTCCACATTATTGATATTGGTTGGCTTACCCCATAAGCCTGATTGAGCTGGAAACGGTGGCCGAGGGCGAGGCATACCTCGCTTACCTTCTATGGACATAAGAAGCGCCGTTTCCTCACCACAGACAAAAGCGCCAGCGCCCTCTTTTACCCTAATTTCGAGGCTGAGTTCGGAGCCCAAGATATTTTCGCCTAAAAAACCTAGCTCCTCTGTCTGGGAAATGGCAATTTTAAGGTGTTCCACGGCAATAGGATACTCCGCCCGGACATAAATATAACCAACCTTTACCCCAATGGCATAGGCAGCGATAAGCATCCCCTCCAAGACACTATGAGGGTCTCCTTCCAGCACTGCCCGATCCATAAAAGCTCCAGGGTCACCCTCATCACCATTACAAACAAGATACTTGGTATCACCGGCAGCACTCCTTACCAGCCTCCACTTTCTACCGGTGGGGAAACCAGCACCACCACGCCCGCGCAGCCCCGAGTGTTCAACCGTTTCAATCACTTGTTCGGGGGTCATAGTGGTAAGCACCTTGCTCAAAGCGGCGTAGCCATCATGGGCAATATACTGGGATATGTTGGTGGGATCGATTATACCGCATTTACGGAGTACATTTTTCGTCTGTCCTTTATAGAAAGGAACATCGTGGGCAAAGGGGATTTTTCCCCCAGTTACTGGGTCAACATAAACCAAGCGGTCAACAATGTCACCTTTCACCAGGGTTTTGTCCACGATGTCAGCGACATCGTCAGCGGTTATCTGTTGATAAAAGATATCCTGAGGATCAATGACAAGAACTGGCGCCCTGGCACAAAAGCCATGGCATCCAGTTTCCCTGACCTCTACTTTATCCTCTAGCCCCCTTCTCTTGATTTCCTCATTGAAGGCATCCCTGATTTCTTCGGCACCATAGGCTCGACATCCAGTCATACATATTCGGACACAGGTCTTATTGGGGTCTATCTTTTCGATAATTGACTGGCGAAGTGAGTTTAATTCATCCGCTGTTCTGATTTTTCCCATTAAACCTCTGCCTATCATCAATCATATGGTTTCAGAATAGTCTCCACCTTGCCAGGCGTCAGCTTGCCATAATAGTTACGATTTACCATCATTACTGGAGCAAGGAAACATGTTCCCAGACAAGCTACTGTCTCTAGAGAAAATTTAAAGTCACTCGTTGTTTCGCCTTCGTTAATGCCTAAAACTCGCTCAACAGCCCTTAAGTTAGCGTCCGTTCCTCGCACATGGCAGGCCGTCCCTCGACAGACTCGAATTGTGTTTCGACCCCGTGGAGTTAAGTAGAACTGGGCATAGAAGGTAAGAACCCCATATACTTGACCCAGGGATACCTCTAAAGCATCGGCGATACCCTTTATGGCTTCTCGAGGAACCCAGCCAAATTCAGCTTGAACCTCCTGCAGCACGGAGATTAAGACGCCCTCCTGCCCCTTATATTTAGAGACTATTTTGTCCAATTTGTTTATGCCGAGCTTCTGGCTGTCTATACTCCCTTTCAAACTAACCCACCGCCATTCATAGCCGATTTTTTCATCTTCCTCTCTCCACGGTAACTAGGTAATCAACCACTTATAATCAAAGGCTTTCCTCTTTTCTCTTCTCCCCACTTCTTTGGCTTGCTCAACGCCCCTGTTGGGCAAAAAGAGATACAGACATCGCAATCCCGGCAAACATCCTTATCTATTGGTTGGTCGAGGTCAACTACAACCTTACAATCTAAACCCCTATAGGCTAGGCTGAATACATTCTGCTTGGCTATTTCATCACAAGCCCTTATACATCTCTGGCATAAGATGCACTTTGTTAAATCGCGGACAATATAAGGACTTACATCCTCTATAGGATAATAATGTTTCCTCAACCTAAATTGGGGGAGTCCTACGTCCAGGTCAGCGGCAATCTTACGTAACTCACAAAGGTTAGCTTTGTCGCAAACAATACAGGAATCAGGGTGACTAGCCAGTAAAAGTTCCACCATCGCCTTGCGACTTTCTAACACTCTAGGGGAATGGGTATGGATAACCATACCTTGGGTAATTGGGATATGGCAAGAGCCAACCAGGGTCCTAGAGCCTTCCACCTCAACGACACAGATACGACAAGCACCAATAGGGGTCAACTCTGGTCTATGACACAGGGTGGGAATATCTATACCGTTCTCCTGGGCAACATCAAGGATAGTCATCCCCTCACTGCCGCTCAGTTGGGAACCGTTTATGGTTATAGCTATCTTCACTACTTTTAGTGTGCAAATCTTACACCATGTTACTCCTACCGTCAATACCCCAAAATTTGAGGAAAGTCAAGTTAGCTTTGGTTGTTTGGCGTCAGCAAAAATGCTGAGGAGGAGCTGTTCCTCAGAGTTTATAAATATGTGGCGGGCTTTTGCCAGGCTACTTCGTTGCACATTTCGTCATTTTGTCAACCATTAGAGCGCTGAAGAAGAATCTTTCCGCCATCCGTCAACGTAGTAGACAGTAGATAGTAAAGTACTGACATTTGGTTGGTATTTGGGGCATCGGGAGAGCCTGTGAAAATTCTACTAGACACTAATATTGTCATCCACAGAGAAGCCGCTACCGTTGTCGATGAAGATATCGGTGTTGCCGAAATATTCTTTTTGGACCGAGAGCACCTTATAGTCTGCTAATCCGGGATTCTCAGCTGTTACCTTCTCCAAGAAGGCGTCTATCGTGTAGACCCGGTCTGAGATGCCTAGCAAGGATAGCCACCCTCCCCCGCCAGCCTGTCCCCATTTTCTAAGTTCTTCCAGCCTCTTTTTGATGCTGTCCAAATCGTTTTCTAGCATCCGGGCGTAGAAGAACAAACTAGAAGAAATAGCGTACCCTCCTCCTGAAGAAGTAGCCCGCAGCCAGACCAAGAACCAGACCGCCAAGGTGAGCCTGCCAGGCTACCTGTGGGAAAAGGGAGAGTATGATGAAACCGCCAATAACTGCTACCCAAAGGGGGAGCGGTGCTGGTATGGGGAATATAAACACCCTCAACCTTGGTCTCATCACCGTGAGTACCCCTCCGAGGGCGAAGATGGCTCCTGAGGCACCTATAGCTATGGAAAAAGGCGGTCCTAGAAGGATATAAAAAATATTCCCCAGTATGCCTCCGCCAAAGTAAATTATGAGGAAATTTCTCATCCCAATCAACCGGGACAGGTAGCTTCCGAAGAAGTAGAGGGTTATCATGTTGGCTAAAATATGCCCAATACCCCCGTGGATAAAGAGGTTGGTCACTATGGTCCAGGGTCTGAGTGATAAGCTTGCTGGCTGCAATCCAAGAATCAAGATAAGGTCTTGCTTTATAAGAGTAGCTATAAATAGCAGCAGGTTTATAGCTATTAAAAGCCATATGGCGGTTAACTTGAAACCTCGATATGCCATTACCTTGCCTACATTATCGCATATAATTGCTCTGAATGGCTAGCCTTATCAAGGCAGACCTTCCAAGGTTCGAATCTTGCTTCTTTGGCTAGGTTTGGTTATACTCAAATGGTCGTGAGGTGAAAGGGATTGCGAATTATCCTTTATACCGGTAAGGGAGGGGTGGGCAAGACCACCGTGGCTGCGGCGTCAGCGCTCCGCTCTGCCGATATGGGTCGCAGGGCTCTGGTGATGAGCACCGATGCCGCTCACAGCCTCTCCGATTCCTTTGATATGCCCCTTGGCGGGGGGCCAACACTGATAGCCCCCAACTTGTGGGGGCAGGAGACCGAGCTCACTACCACCATCAATAAACACTGGAGCACCATCTGGGAGTGGGTCTCTGCCATTCTAGCGTGGCGCGGTCTGGAAGAGATAATGGCTGACGAAATGGCTGTCCTCCCTGGGATGGAAGAACTGTCCAACCTGCTGTACATTGTCGACCACGCTGAGAGCGGCAAATATGACACTATCATAGTAGATTGCGCACCAACGGGGGAAACCCTGCGTTTCCTCAGCTTCCCTGAGATATTTACTTGGTGGATGGAGAAGCTATTCCCCATTCAGCGCCAGGCTGTCAAGCTTGCGCGCCCCCTGGTGAAATCTCTACTCAGTATGCCTGTTCCCGATGAGGAGTTCTTCGATTCTATCCAGAGCCTCTTTCCCCAGCTAGAGCGCATTCGCACCCTCCTCACCGACCCTGAGAAGACCTCAGTGCGACTGGTTCTCAACCCTGAGAAGATGGTCATCAAGGAAACCCAGCGCACCTTCACCTACTTGAACCTCTATGGCTATTTCACCGACCTTATCATCTGCAATCGCTTTATACCGGAAAGTGTGACCGACCATTACTTTGACTACTGGAAAATAAATCAAGAGCAATACTACCACACCATTGAGGAGCGCTTTGCCCCTCTGCCCATCCTCACCATCCCCCTCATGGAACGGGAAGTGGTTGGACTGGACATGCTCAGGTCTGCAGCGGACAAACTTTATGGCGAGCATGACCCCATTGAGTTCTTCTACCGTGGAAAAGCCCACTATATCGAAAAGGAGGATGGTAGCTATATCCTAAGTTTCGACCTGCCCTACACCAGCAAGGAGGAAATCAGTCTAATGAGGAGCGGCGATGAACTGGTAATCCGTATAGGAAGCTACCAGCGAAACATCATCCTGCCCCGAACACTGGCGAACCTCCAGGCGAAGCGAGCCAAATTTGAGAATAAAAAACTGGTCATCAGGTTTGAGGAGGAAGGTGGACAGGGAGAATAGCAAACAGTATAATAATGATTGGAGGTGAGGGCAATGACCGGTGGACACATTGAATGGGAGCATCGTCCCGGAGGAGAGTTCGTCTTGCGCTTCAAGCCCCCGTTACCTAAGATATTGCCTGAAGAGACCAGGGGTCATATCAAGGCAGTGCGAAAAGAAATGCTGTTGGCATTAAGAAGCCTCATTGATGCCGCTATCGGGCAGGTGGAAGAGGCGGAAAAGAAACGCCGAACCAAGATAGAAGTGGAGTAGCAATACCAGGGTTGAAGCTCTTTATAGCCTTATTATTTCTCCCCTGACCTCTTTGCCAACGGTTAAGATGCCGAAGGAATTTCTTGCCTGACCCGGATTAAAGAAGAGAATGCCCTTCTTTATCTCATTCTTGGACTGGTGGGAATGACCAAAAACAACAACATCAACATCCTCAAACATCCCGCCTACCCTATCCTCTATGCCATAGGGACTACCCCAGCCATGAGTAATCCCAATCCTTTTCCCCTCTATCAAGAGTAATTCCTTTTCCGGGAGAACCCGCTTAAGCTCGTCTGAATCCATATTACCCCACACCGTCTTTACTTCCCCCAGCCGCCTCAAACCATCAAGCACATCTCTGGTAACGAAATCTCCAGCATGGATTATCAGGTCTACCTCAGCCAAGGCAATCAATATCCTATCAGGAACTTGGGCAAATGAAGTCAGGTGTGTATCAGAGACCACCCCTATCCTCATACCACCTCCTCAAGGGCAGAGGAGTAAGCTTCATAGGTTCTGGAGTCAAAGAGCACAAATACCACTCCCCTAAGCGAGGTGACCTGCTCTCTGAGAAATGAAACCACCGCCTTAATAGCCACCTTTGATGCCTCAGCCACCGGATAGCCATAAGCCCCAGTGCTTATTGAAGGAAAGGAAACACTAGTTAGGTTGTGTTCCGCTGCCAATTTCAGGCTCTCTCTATAGGCACTCTCCAATAGGGCAGCTTCACTCTTATTTCCACCCCGCCAGATAGGACCAACGGTGTGAATCACATGTTTTGCCCTCAAATTTCCTCCAGTGGTGATGACAGCCTTACCCGTGGGCAAATGTCCCTGCTTAGCCACAATTTGCTTACATTCCTCCAAGATAGCTGGACCTCCACCCCGATGAATGGC
>JRER01000380.1_pt1 | contig 22251 bp, 26 predicted proteins | sample 210161 | NCBI WGS metagenome assembly JRER01 (sample SAMN03019618, study PRJNA260268) | marine sediment metagenome | biome: Marine; feature: Sediment; material: Clay; isolation source: clay from marine sediments 136 meters below sea floor depth collected from... | place: New Zealand: Canterbury...
AAAGATGAAATGTCCACCCCAATTTTTTGTTACGCTTTCAATTTTTTCTTTGATTTTTTCATCGCGGACGTCTGCAAGGATCAGCTTTGAAGCACCTAGGGCGCGGGCTGTTAAAGCAACATGGGTGGTGAGTCTTTTGTCTCTGAGGCGATGCCCCCACCTCAAAACAATAACTTCCGGCAATTCTGTTTCTCCCTCTCTTCCTCTCTTTCAGTTGCTCCTCGTCCCATATAGTTAACTTGAAATATCTGTCGAAAACGCTCCGCCAAGTTGCTCCACCTTTCCTTTAACTTTTTCTGCAAACCATGGACTAGACTCAAAAACAACGTTCATGCTGTCACCCTCATATTTGACATGATGTACGTCGCTGTGGTTAAAAAGCCATGAAAGAAATGACATTGATTCATCGGTTACGGGAAGCGAAAAGGATGCTTGAACATAATTCTTAAGGTAGGGCAACATTTCTTGTTTGAGCAGTTGAGTGTTGGTCTTATAAAGTGCCGATATAGGTACAGGATTAGGTGCAACATCCTTTACAGCTTCAGTTCGACGTTGTATTTCGTCTGCTGACAGCAAATCAATCTTATTAAGCGCTGTTATGACAGGGACTCCTGTTGCACCTATCTTCTGAATTGTGTCAAGACAGCAAGAAAGTTTTCTTTCAATCATTTCAAGAGACTCACTTACGTCAACAACTAAAAGAATTAAATCCGAGAACATGGTTTCTTCAAGAGTCGACTGGAACGCTTCTATAAGCGTTAGAGGTAAACGATCGATGAATCCAACCGTGTCTGTTAACAAAATCTTCTTTTTTGAAATGTTTACCACCCGGGTTGTAGTAGAAACGGTGGTGAATAAGCCTGTGTCAACGGAAGCCGTCTCCTCTGCGAGCGCATTAAAGAGTAAACTCTTGCCCGCGTTAGTGTATCCCGCTAAGGAAACTGAGGAGAACCCTAATTCGAGCCTGCGAGCACGGTGCAAACGACGCTTCTTTCGTATCTTCTTCAGTTTTTCTTCTACGTAATGGATTCCCCGCCTTGTGGTTTCATAGTAAAGGTCTACTTCATATTTCCCCAACCCCATAAAACCCGGCTGCTCACTCATCCTAGCTAACCTTACCTTTTCTTTTGCACGAGGCAACTCATATCGCAACTTTGCTAGTTGGATTTGAAGCTTAGCCTCTGAAGTTGAAGCTCTTTGGGCAAAAATTTCGAGGATGAGCTGAAAACGGTCAATGGCTTCCACGCCAGTTTCCTTAGCTAGGTTATAGGCTTGAACTGGCTTCAATTCATTATCAAATATCGTTTTTTCGATATTGTTTTGAGCAATCAACTCAGCAAGTTCTTCTACTTTGCCCCTACCAATCTGATAGCGAGGATTCGGTTTGGTGACTTGTTCAAGTGAGCCGGCAACCGTGTAGCCTGCCGACTCAGCGAGGCTTTGAAGCTCGTCTAGGCTGGAGGGTTCGAATCGGAGTCTACGCTGGATTATAAGGGCTTTCGTTCTTTTGTTGCCTCCGTTTTCTTTTTCTTTAGATGAATCAATTCTCCAAGAGTGATCTCTCGAGGCGAAGATAAGACCGTTGATGGAGCCTTGGGTTCTAAAGGTGGAACAAGTAGTTTTATCTTGAGTGCGTGTCCCAGCTTCTCTGCAAGCGCATGGTCTGGAGTCATCTTTCCGCTCTCAATTTTCCGAAGAACCGAAACCTTTTCTCCGATTTTTCTTCCCAAATCTTCATGGCTTAGTTCCAATTCTCGTCTTGCTCTTCTTATGCGTGCACCAAAGTCCTCTACAACTTCTAAGGTTTCGACAAGTGAAGGTGTTGACGGTTTTCTGATAGAAAGCTTGACAGGTTTAAGTGTTTTGCCAACTCTTTTTATGCGACGTACAGGCTGTGCTTCCCAGTGGACTGATCCCAGCTTGGCGCAGTCTCCGCAGACAATCATCTTAGCTCCTTCAATCATCGCCTTGAATGTTCTGCCTCTTATTCTGCGACCGCAGACTTCACATCGGACTATGACGGTCACCCCAAACTGTTTTTATTACATTCTATTCTTTATACTTTTAGAGATACCATAAGCTATGTATGGAGAAGATATTTAGGTTGAATTGTTGAAGAAACCTTACCCTGTGAACAGATCCTACAAAAAGTGGGCGTGGTGGGTTCTCACTCGTCAATGTAAACCGTTCCGCCACGAACCGAAGAGATCAGGGTACATCACACCTGATGAAGGTAAATATTTCCCTAAACCTTCTGAGTGAGTTTTCTATCATTATTCCCTCATTCATCAGAGTTTTACTTTGCATGCACTCTGCGAATCTTATATAAAGCACGTATAGTATGTAAAACATCGGTATATTGAAAGGAGAAAGAAATATGCCAGAACCAGTATTTGAAATCTACAAGGATGCTGCTGAAAAATTTAGATTCAGGTTAAAAGCTCCTAATGGTGAAATAATAGCCGTAGGCGAAGCTTACGAATCTAAAGATGGTTGCAAGAATGGTATAGCGTCGGTTAAAGAGAACGCTCCGAAAGCAGAAATTAAAGACCTTACATAATAAAAGCGCGCATTCTGGAAACGACATTATTCCCCCTTTTTTTCCTGTTCAAGACCTATTGAAACACAACATTCAAACTTTAACATATCCATGTTAATTGTGTTTGACTAAAGAATCCAGGGAGAGATGGGGTAAAAATGAAAAGCGTGTAAAACAGTTCTTTCACAGAATAAGTTATAACTTACGATTTTCTCAAGGCTATTCTTTATACTTGTCGAATTGTAACGGTGAAAGCATGTATGATAAATCTGGTGATCTTCAAAAGATTAGGAGCATAGCGGATTATCAGTTTGGGAAGAGTGTTGGAGAGAAACTCTTTCCAGACAATGTAAAGATCGTCTATTCAAAGAGGACGGGAAGAATACGATATGTGTATTTGAGAAAGAAGCGGTTAGCCACTTTGCGACCCACCAATGGCCTTTTTTCTATAGCTATTGCAGGGGCTAAAAGGATAATGGATCGTATGGATTCTCCGCGGTTGTGGGTTCGGATTCAAGAAGAAGCCGTGCCGTTCGTTGCTAACGGCAGGAGTGTCTTTGCCAAGCATGTAGTTAACGCTGACGGTGAGATTCGTCCTCAAGAGGAAGTTATTGTTATAAATGGGAATGGTGAGGTGTTAGCGGTTGGGAGAGCTTTGCTCACTGGGGAGGAGATGAAAGCGTTTAAGCGAGGCGTGGCAGTGCATGTGCGAAGGGGTGTGAAGGAAGAAAGTTAATGAGGGCTATGTTAGAATAATGCTAAGTTGGAGGATTTGCGTTGCGTAGGAAGAGAGTGAGTCCAAGAGAGGCGAAGCGGATGATGCAGCGTATGGGACTAAGTATGGGGGAGATGCCTGACGTTCAGGAGGTTATCTTACGAACGAGTACAAAGGAAATAGTAGTAGAGAATCCGGAGGTTGCTGTGCTTGAAATGCACGGCCAGAGAATCTTCCAAGTTACTGGCGGGAAGATCACTGAGAAAGAGATTGAGATCGAGAAAATAGAGAAGAAACTGGCCATTCCAGAGGAGGATGTTAGGCTTGTTGCAGATCAAACGGGCAAAAGTATGGAGGAGGCAAGGAGAGTGCTAGAAGAGACCGAGGGCGATCTTGCAAGAGCTATTCTTCTGCTCCAAACAACAGGATAGAACAACAACTCTTCATATAGTTGAATGCGTTATGCATAGAATGAATTCGGATTCCAAAATCGAAATCATAGACATAACTGAAAACAGCGAGTATGAGAGGTACCTCTACAAATGCCTTGCGCCAATGCCTTTCAGAAAATACAGGAAGAGACGTGAATACTTAGAGGCTGCCATTCCTAAAGGATTTCACAAAAAACTTTTGATTTTCAACGGGCAAGTTGTTGGTCAAATCGAATGTGCACCAGCAGAAGCGTGCGGTTACCCCATCACTGGCGATGACATCATTGTGATGAACTGTATTTGGGTGTTGAGAACAGCGAAAGGACGCAACCTTGGAAAGCAACTACTGACTGATATGATACAAAGCGAAAAGAAGGCGGTTGGCTTCGCCACAATAGGTTTAGAAAACCATTGGAGCCCATGGTTCAAAAAATGGCAGATGGAAAAACTTGGCTTCAAATCACTCGACTCAGTGAAAGTGATGCATAAAACAAAACACAAGGGAGAACGCTTCAGAATACACCTTGTGGTTACCAACAACCAAAAACGCAAACCCGCCTACGTGGGACAAGTCAAAACTCCTAGAAGGCGAAGACTTCTGCCTCGCTCACCCACTCTACCACCCAGGAAAACCAAAACTAAAAGAAATACTTGAAAAATGCTAAAATTCCCAAAGGACCAGATTATAGTTTCTAGATTCTAAGTTGAAGTTTTTCCCGAACACATTTAAGTGGAGCTCCCCCCATGTAAGCCAAGCAATCTAGAGGTCTCACCTTGGGAAAAAGGAAGGTCAAAAGCGAGGAAGAACTCAAGAACATGATGTTGCCTGTAGCCAACGATGTTCTAGGCATAGCAGAGAAAATGCTGGGGTATGATAGGATTCTAGTGAAATGTCAAGACGGCCATGAACGCCTCTGCAGAATACGTGGAAAGATGAAGAGAAGAGCGTGGATAAGGCTAAGAGACATCGTTCTAGTCTCGCCATGGGACTTCCAATCCGACAAGCGAGGCGACATCATATGGCGATACAAAAGAAACCAAGCCGAATGGCTAAGAAGAAACGGATACCTGAAGATCTAACGTAACAATGCATACCCGCAATCTATCTGGAAGGTTAATATTTTTTACAGAATGCGTACACATCAAGGATGACAGTTTAGAAAGTTACAAAGTCAGAAACTAGAGCGTGCTGAAGGCTTATTAAGAAAATTGGAAACTAATCTCACAGGGAGACACTATGCCAAAAAGAAAAAGTTGGTCTGAAAAACTGAAAGACAACAAGGGTCTGCCAAAAGTAGAAAAAATCACTGACAAAATGAGCAAAAGATGGGGTACAGGCACCGTAGTTATCCCAGCGCCAATGGAAGTCAATGAAATGATTAGAAGAGTGCCTGAAGGAAAAGTCATTACTCTCAATGAAATTCGCGCCGCTCTTGCCAAAAAACACGGAGCAACTATTGGTTGCCCTCTAACCACAGGCATTTTCGCATGGGTTGCAGCCAACGCCGCTGAAGAAGAAAGACAAAAAGGTGAAAAAGACATTACTCCCTACTGGCGCACCTTGAAAACTGGCGGAGTGATAAACCCGAAATATCCTGGCGGAGTTGAAGCCCAAAAGAAACTTCTGGAAAAAGAAGAGCATAAAGTAATTCAAAAAGGCAAAAAATACGTTGTTGCCGACTACGAAAAATCATTGGCAAAATTATAAAACAGAAGTGTAAACTTCATTGCGTTTCAAAATAAAGAATAAACTCAAAAAGACAGACTACGAGAGACTCACAGAATTTCTCAAAGACAACCCAAGTGTTTCCATTGAACTTTTTCCCGGTATAGATTTGGAGTTTCTATCTGTCAATCCTGTGATAGTTGCTGTCGAAAGTTTCGGCTATAAGATAAACACAGAAATATCGTTTGAGCAACCGATAGGCTTTGAAATTCACGATGAGTTAAAGCTAGATGACGAGATGCGTAATTGTTTAGCAGTAAATCGTGGAAACTTCAAATTATCAAAGATAGTTACAGAACCAACCAACCTCAAAAAGGATCTTAACATAATCTTGAAGACCACAGAACGAATTATCAATCACATCTACAATAGACTTGGTGTACTGGTTGAACAAACTTTCATGCTTAACTCTGAACAGTTAGATAGACAATTAGACATCGTGCTTAAAAGTGGAGAATTAGAAAAAAGAGGGGAAACCCCAAGACCTTTTGGCACAATTCATGCAAATGGTTCAAAAGATGCTAAAGAACGCGCTGGCGACTTGATTCCGTTATACAAAGAACACGACAAGACATATCTATATGATGCCAAACGAGTGTATTTTCTTCTTCCCCACGATTTCGTGACTAAATTGCTTTGCTGTGATAATGCTACGATGATAAGGGAAGAGGAATTCGACAAAAGAAGTAAAGGAGTTCTGAGAGATTTAGTGTACAAGAAATATTTGAAGAAACATGAGACACTAGATGGAATCGTATGTTACTATGGTCTTAACGAAAAGACTCAACGATATCTAAAGAAACATCTTGAGCATAAAACTCCTCGTCACTAGATAGATTGTTTCTGAGTTTCTATTTCTAAATTAGTTAAAAAAGTTATAAGCTTCTAAACTCTATGCGCACACGCAAGCATCTTGAAAACCTCTTGTTAACGCTTCATACGATTAATTATTTCTCTGCATTTATCCGCGTACTCACACCATTCTAGGCACGACTGCTCCTTTTCAGGTCTACCCAATTCTTTGTTGCATGTGTCGCATATCCCTACGTCTTCGTCACTCCAAATCTCCACCGTTCCACCGCAGTTAGGGCATTCAAAATATTCAGGGGCAGGTCTGACAAATTTCCTTATGCCTGGACAAGTTCTGAAGTTGTTTCTAACCAAGATTTCTTCGCCGCTCTAATGGTAATACGGGGGGCGCAACCATATTTATCTAATTTCTGTTTAGTAAGGATTTCTCTTGTAATTTGTCTATTTGTTTGAACAGACATGTCGCGCGCGCAAATCTTGTGCAAAAATGGGGCGGCGGGTGGGATTTGAACTCACGAACCCCTACAAGACAGCCCAAGTCTACTCAAGAGAATCATCAACATTTCTTGCAGACATAGACCTTGACGCAACCTATCAACATCCAAACGAACCTTAATCATGTGTTACGCCGCTCGAAAACACAATTTCCAACAGCATCCAAGGCAAACCCAAAAACAACTCTGACATAAGCCATGACCCCCCCTAGGTAGGGGGGTCTAATAAGAGAGAGACATACCCAGACAACGTAACAAACACACGTGCACACAAAAACCTAAAACTGTTTAAGAATATCCACCTTCTCCATAACACAACCACAATAATGACACCTCAAACACAAAGGCTCCCCACAATCCACATAAAACTTCGCCTCCACAGGCTCACTACTATTAGAAATACAAGAAGGATTCGCACACCGTACAATCCCACGAATAACAGAAGGCAACTTAACAAGCTGCTTCTCCACAACCTTATAATCCCGAATAATATTAATCGACGCATGCGGAGCCAACAACGCAATCTTATCAACCTCCCTAGAATTCAACTCCCTACCCTCAACCTTAACAATATCCTTCACACCAAGATTCTTACTCGGAACATTCATCGCCACCGTAACAACACCCTTCGAACGACCAGTAATCCCCAAAATTCTAATAACATCCAACGCGTGACCACTCGTGATATGATCAATCACCGTACCATCCTTAATCTTCGACACCCACAAAGTCTTTCTAGTCATATCAACCACCACACTGAAACCATATTAAGCGTAACCGAGTAAAAGAGTTATTTATCACTTCCTAAAAACATGTCTGGTGTCAAAACTTGAAATTCAAGGGACGAGACATAATCTCCATCAAAGACTTCACCCGAAAAGAAATCGACTACATACTAAAAACCGCAGAAGCAATAGAACCCCTCGCAAAAAGCGGCTCAGACATGCTACACGGAAAGATGCTAGCAACACTCTTCTTCGAACCAAGCACACGAACCCGACTAAGCTTCGAAGCAGCAATGCACAAACTCGGAGGCTCCGCAATAGGCTTCGCCGAACCAGAAATAGCCTCAGTCACGAAAGGAGAAAACCTTGCTGACACCATCCGTGTTGTCGAAAACTACGCCGACGTCATCGCACTGCGACATCCGCTAGAAGGAGCAGCTCGACTCGCAGCCGAATTCGCCCAAATCCCAATAATCAACGCAGGATCAGGTGCAGAAGAACACCCAACGCAAGCCTTACTAGATTTGTACACAATCTTAAAGGAAAAGAATCAAATCGACAGGCTTAACATCGCCTTAGTAGGCGACCTACGTTACGGACGCACCGTTCACTCCCTTGCATACGCACTCTCGCTTTACGATGTCAAGTTACATCTGATATCGCCTGAGCTTCTTCGAATGCAAAGAGAAGTATTGGACGCCATCAAGAAAAAAATAGAAGTAGTGGAAAAAACCGGCATGGAAGAAGCCTTACCCGAAATAGATGTACTCTACGTGACACGAATTCAGAAGGAACGATTTGCAGACATGGCTGAATACGCCAAGGTAAAAGGCGCCTACAAAATCGATTGCGACGTGCTAGAAAACGTAAAGAAAGATTTAGTCATCATGCATCCGCTTCCAAGAGTTGACGAAATAGCAGACGAAGTGGACGCAACACCACACGCCCGATATTTCCAGCAGGTTTGGAACGGCATCGTCGTAAGAATGGCGCTCTTGGCGCTTATCCTAGGCACAACAGAATGATTTCAGCATCAAGTCTTCGAAATTGGGACGTGCAAAAAGAAGGAGACAACCTCAAACAAGGTGTCGATGTCGATCCTGAAGCTCTTTCACTTTTCCCTTGTTCCAACCGCTCACCGCTTGATAATAACCCGTCACTCTTGACCACCATTCTACATTTGAGGAACCACAGTTTGGACATCGCTCATTAAGAGGCGATGTAACTCGCCCACAATCATTGCAGACCGTTAGATCTTTTGTGTAGGCGTAGTAGCCCACATGAGTTTTTGTGGCTATTCTCTTGGTTAATTTATAGAGAGCCTCAGCATCTGGAGAAGCATCTCCAAGCCACACATGAAGCATGTCCCCTCCATTCAAAAGTGGGAAAAACTTCTGCTCTATATCTATTCTATCCAGCAAACTCACCTTAGCTCCAACATCCAAATGAGTCCCGTTACTATAATAAATAGGAACATCACTTTCCCGCTTGGCAAGCAAAAACCTAGCCTTTTTCACGTCTCCTTTAACAAGTTTCTCAGCTTTATCGCGATAATCATCTGTCAAAACGTCTGCTATCGCAAACGTTTGAGCCGTAGATTCAGCTGGTGTTCTGGCCAAAGCAAGTTTAAGGCCTGTTTTTTCTTCAAGCACATCCTTGTACTTTTGCATCTCAAGAATCAATTTAACAAGAATCCTAATTGCCTCAGAATTCTCATGAAGTTGGTAGCCCGTATGCCACTGAGCCATCTCATTTCCGCCTACAATACCTATCGTAAAGGTTAACGCATCAAAGTCTACTGCTGAAGTTCCCTTTCTACCAGTTTTTGGGTCCAATGGACGTTGCGTCGCGAAGGGTATTCGATTGTGTTTTGCCACGAGGTTCATCCACTTCTTTTTCATTTTGAATATTTCAACTGCAGAGTCCATTAGTCTCCGGCTTTCTTCGAAGAGTTTTTCGTCTTCTCCATTAGCTTTATAGGCCATCCTTGGAAGGTTCAGACTCACAACCTGCCAACTCCCCATGGTAAAGTGTTTTCCATCGGTGAAGTAGAGCTTGTCTTCGAAGTCTGGGCTATCCTCCGGTGTTTCAACAAAGCAGTAAGCACAGCATTGGTAACATGAAACGCCCTTCCCATATCCTCTGTACGCTGGCATCAAGTTGTCGAAGTAAGGTATTCCAAATTTAGCTACAACTTTGTGAACGTCAAGCCAGAAGTCGTCGTATTCAGGCTTGAAAAATTCAGGGCTCAAAGTGTTTTCTAGTTTTGGGAAATTGAAAGGCTTCCCCCAGTAGTCACCTTCATAAGCCACATCATAAAGTGCTTTAAACATGAGGCGAACTTCGTCCTCGTAGTCACCGTAGACATCAGGTCCAACTCGCCCCCTCGCTACAATGGGAACTTTTCTCCAGAGTTCTGGAACCCCCGGCTGCACCTGAATATTACTAAAGACGAGTTGTCCACCTCTAGCCACATAGGCCTGTGTATATTCAAAAAACATCATCTGCATCAGTTGTCTAACTTTCTTGTAGTTCAGTCCCCTCATATACGGAGCGAGGAAAACCAAAAAGTTGTAGAATCCCTCACCGCCGGCAAAATTTGTTTGTGCAGAAGCCAGAATTTTTGCTGTATGAAGCATTGCAACCTCTGGGTGCTTGGCGGGACCAGCAACGCTTGTTCTAGTGCCAATTCCGTCTGGCATTAATCCGTAATAGAAGAAGTAGCGGAGATCCCAATCCTGGCAGAAGGGTCTTGTTCCAAAATATTCGAGATCGTGTATGTGCAGTTCTCCTGATAGGTGGGCGTCAGCGAGTTTCGGAGGCATTAGGAGCAGGTATTCTTCTTCGGAAACCCAGTCCGCCTTTCTTTTATGAGCGGTTTCAGGATTGGGTTGAAGATTTGCATTTTCCTTAGCTTTGAAGCCTTGTCCCATGTCTATCAAATAGGAGTCGTAAACTGGCGTTCCCACTCGCGTTAAAAGATTTCTGTAAAGGGTATACTCTGGTCTTTCCTTAGATCTGTCGAGCAAGATGTTGTTTACCATTTCCCTTATGAGCGGACCACTTACAAATCCAAGCTTCAAATCAAAGATTCTTTTTTCAACATCAATAGCTATTTCTCCGGCTTCTTCCCTACTTATTGGCCTCACATCATAGAATTCTTTGGCGAGTTTTGTCTCTGTTAGAAGCTGTCTAACGATAGCGTTTCGGTTCCACGGCACAATAAAGCCATCGGTTCTTCTGACTTTCGGTTGAACTTCTTTAAAAGTTGATTCGCCAGTTTCCATCTACTTTCCTTCTAAAATGTGTAAGAGCTCACCGTTGATCCGCCCATTTTTGTCAAAAATTTCGTCTTCTCTATAAACGGTTTCTTCAACTTCCAGAGCGGGCGCCGACAGAACAACTGCGTTTCTCATAACTAAATCAGCCATAACATCCACGTTTTCTAGGTCTTTCTCCTCGAACTCTTTTTCTCTGCTCTTTAGCCATTCTTTAAGCATAGCACATCTGGGGCACCCACTAGATGTGTAAACCACGATTCTATCAGCTCGTGGCACACACCCGAGAGAGCCAACGGAATATTTCAAAGAACCCATGAGAATCCCTCGCAACACAAGGATGACATAAATGGAAGATAATTCTATTTTAAATTTTTAGAGAAGTTGTATAAAATTTTGTACGAAATTCAAGTTGAAATTAACACATACGATACTCAGTTGCTTAGAACTGAAATCTGGGCTGGATTCGAAAAAGGTGCCGGTAAATGCTTTGCTGAGACACGGCTGAAGCAAATAAGCATATTAACTGATCCGCATGACGGACATTTCGGCGGTATCCCATAAAAGGTTTTTTGGCAGTTAGCGCAATAAGCGAGGTTTCTGTTGTAAGCGTAAAGTCCAACTTTGTATTTCTTCACAATTTCTTTTGTGGTTGACAAGAGTTCGTCTGGGTCTTGCTTGGAATCAGCGAGTTGTATGATTGCGAGGTGGCTTCCTGGAGTTAGTTTGTGAAACTCTTCTTCAATGTGTAATCGACCCCTCCAAGAAACTTTGTTTGTTAAAGGCACAGCAACCATGTCTGTGTAGAAAGGGTGTTCTCTGGCGCCTTGAACGTGAACCTTTGCCCAGCCGCAATGTTCCACATCCAGTTCCGCCAACCTCTTCGCCGTGTTAGCGCTGGGCACCATAGAGAGAGCTACACGAGTTTCAGGCTTCTTCGCGTAACTTTGAACAGTTTTAGAAAGGTGTTCTACTGTTTCTTTGGCAAAATCTATGGCTTCGTTATCCTCGTTTATAGTTTTCCCGAGGAATGACTCTACTGTTTCGTTTAGTCCGACAAAACTGACGAGGCGAGTAGCGTTTTCAAGCCTGAAATAGTGGTTGCCGTTGGCTTTCTGTGTAAGGAATGGGAGCAGTCCTTCTCTTGTGCGTTGTCTGAGTGTTCGATACTTTATTTCTAATGCACGCCACGCCATCTCTAGTCGTTCATCCAAAAGTCTGAAGAATACGGGTTGACTTCCTTCGGCATCGTATGAAGCTCTTGGCAAATTTAGTGTAACGCTGTCGATGCTTCCTGTTTGCAGCGTGTCGAGTTCCCAGTCTCCTTTCCAGTCGGCGGCAAATCTACATCCCGTCGCGGTGTAAGAGGTATATTTTTGTTTTTTGGAGCATAAGTTTGCGAAGTATGGAATACCTCTCTTGGCTGCAAGTTGATGGGATTGAAAGAGAACACTCTCGCATTCTTTATTTCTCAGCACTTCTGGTCGTATTTTTACGATTAAACTTGGGTTAAAGACTGGTTTGTGCTTGTTGTCTTCAAACATCACTTCGAAAAGAAGAGAGGCAATGAGGCGACTTTCTTCAACGAAATCCCCATAGCGGTCAGTCTTCTTCCCGCCAGGTCCGATGGTCTTCTTTTTTTCCAAGAAGCCGGGAACAACAAGTTCTAAACCCAGCGATGCTCCTATAGGAAAACCTTCATTTGACAAGGATTGATTAAGGTTGAAGACAAAGGTGCGTAGGGATTTCCGAATTCTCTCTTCTGAAAGACCTTGAGCGAATGGTGCCAAGAAAACGTTGAAGTAATCGAATGCTTGTTCTCCTGAAGTTTCTGTTGAGGCAATTTTGAGGACGTTGGATGCTGTTGAAAGCGCGGATTCGAGGCTTTTTGGAGGAAGGGATGACAGTCCTATGAGACTCGTTCTTCCACGGTTTAGTCCGTGTTGAAGGAAGAAACGGAGGTCATGCATGAACTCGTTTGGTTTTAGAATCCAGTAGCCGAGGTTGTTGAGGTGGAGTCTTCCGGAGAGGTGGGCGTCGGCGATATCTCTGGGAAGCACATTGAGCAGAGTGTACTCTTCAAGTACTGCGTCGCCTGCTGCCTTGTGAACAGCTTCAACGCCTAAAGATGTGGTGCCTTTTGACCGTATTAGTTGGGTGACATCGTAGACTGGAAGCCCTAAACGTGTGAGTTTGTGTCGATATTCTTCGAGTCCTTTTTCTACTAGGACTGCGTTGACGAACTCTCGGATAAGCGGGGCTGTGAGGTATTTTGTCTTGAATTCTGATAGGCGCCCTTCGGTTTCTCGTGCAATCTTTTGTGCCAAGTCTATAGGAACGTTTGCTTCCCGGGCGAGAGAGTCGATGATTTTGTTTCTGTCGAATTCTTCCATCGCCAAACGTGAGGTGCGGACGAGCATCTTCTTTCTTTTGAAGAAGTGTTTTTCGATGTGTTCGGTCATGTCGATGATTGTGCGTCCGAGGTCGGTTAGGCGGTATTTTTTTGCTTCTGCGTCGGGTTCGATGAGGTCTGCTTTTAGAAGGTATTTGAGGTGGTATGCGAATCGTCCTGCATCTCTTGTGGGGTTGAGGCGTAGGATTTTCATGATTTCGGTGTAGGAGAGTGGTCCTCGGTTTAAGAGAAGGTTTAGTACTTTTAGTCTCGTTGATGATGAGACTGCTTTGAGTACTTTTAGTCCTGATCGTCTGCGGGGCAAAACACTGTCCTCCAATGAGATTACTAGTGTTGTTTTAGTTTAAAAAATTGTAGTAGGCTTGGTTTTGTGTGTGCGTGTGATGGGTCTAGGTATAGAAGAGATTGACTTCACTTTCACAAAGTATGCATGAAATGAAACATTTTCAGATAGTTCAAATGATTTGGTATCTGAAACTGATTATGTAAACATGCTTAACCTTTTTATGAAGAAGTGGCAAAGAAGAATGGTAGAGACAGAAGAAATCCTCTTGGATATACGTAACTTTCGTTCTCATTCTGGAGCCAAATAGATGATTTTTAGTTTAATCATTATAGCTACTATAGCGACCACTATTATTGGAACTATGATTAGAAGTAAGGTTGTTAGGGGCAAACCGCCCACACCACCATCCCCCGGAGCGACTTCAGGGGTTATGGTTATTTCTCTTTGGCTTTCTCCGTCGATGTATCCACTCTTTGTTGCGGTCGCTTTGATGTTAACATTAAGTTGCGTAGTTGTTTGCGGCGCTGTGAAAGTAAATGTGGCGTTGCCGTTTGAATCGGTGATTCCGGTTTCTGCAGAGAAGTCTCCACCACCATCTGACCATACTGTAACCTCTACGTCTGCAACAGGGTTTGCATTATATGTTACGTCAACAGTTATGATTGATGAAGCTTTTGACTCAACTGTGACGGGATTAGCAGTAATTTGAACATTGAGTGTTCCAGGGTTTACGGTTATTTTTACTTGGCTTTCACCGTTGGCATAACCAGTCTTTGTGGCTGTTGCAGTGATCGTTACGTTGAGTTGTGTGAAGGCTTGCGGCGCTGTGAAAGTAAATGTGGCGTTGCCGTTTGAATCGGTGATTCCGGTTTCTGCAGAGAAGTTTCCACCACCATCTGACCATACTGTAACCTCTGCGTCTACAACAGGATGCCCACTATACGTGACATGGGCTGTAACCTGTGATGTTGTTTCGGACTCGATTAAAGATGGATCAGCAGTGACCTGGACTAAGAGAGGTGGTAGGACTACTAAATACTCGTGGTCTGAACCATCTGCGTAACCGTTTTTTGAAGCGGTTGCAGTTATTCTGATGTTAGTTGTTTGAGTTACATTTGGTGGACTAAGCATTGTAACGAAATATCCAGTTGAGTTTGTAAAGCCAGATGAAGGTACGAAACTTGTATGCATGTTCAATGCATAATCTAGCCTGCGCGTATGCACTGAAAATAGGGTAATACGTGCATTTTCTACAGGGTTTGTTCCGTTTGTGGCATGGATTGTGATTGGGACTTGTTGAATATGGCCAACTGTGTAAGCGCTTGGGGTGATAGAGACGTCTAGTGATGTAAGGTTTTGAACATGTATCGTTACCATGGCAGCATTGTCACTTGTGACACTGAAATCGTCCATTACGGTGACGGTTGCGTTGTAGGTTCCAAGTGAAGAATATTTATGTACAAAAATTGACAGTGTCGTCCAATCGCTGTTGCTTCCGTCTCCGAAATCGAAAAGGTATTTGTCAATGCGTCTGTCGTCGCTTGAGTTTGTAGCGATAAATGTGACAATTTGATTTGGGGGAACCAATGTCTTATCTGTCAGAAGTCTTGCTGTGGGGCGTGTGTTGATGTAGCCTATTGGAGCGGTTAAGAAGAATATGAAATCCAGATTGACTCCGTTGCCGCTCACGGGGTTGCCTTTTCCGTCTGGGTTTAGCGATATATGGTGGGGTCCGCTTTCGTGGCCCCAGTAGTTGTATTCTGCATTAATGGTAGCGTTGAATGGGTCATCTGTATCCATGCCGTATTCATTGCCGTAAATGTCGTTGTAATAAGCTATGTGATCCTTTCCTCCTTTGTAGAAAATTCCGATGGTGTTGTATGAAATGGAGTTCCTGGTGATGGATGTGCTTGCTTGGCCCGTAATGTAAAATCCTTTGTTGTTTGCGGAAAGAATGTTGTTGATAATAACGAGACCGCTGTAAGCATTTGCGTCGAGTTGTATTCCGCTTTGCGTGTTAGACATTATAATGTTTTCTGTTATGCTTACTCCTGTTGTTGAGCTTCCGGTTAAGAGTATGCCGTTTTTATTTGCGCTTATTGTGTTATTTTGTATGTTGACTTGATTGTTACCAGTTATGCAGATACCGCTCTCAAGGTTGTTGGCTATTTCATTGTATTTCACTTCTGCTATGCTATTTTCTATGGTGATTCCATTTTGAGAGTTATTGGCTATTTCGCAGTTTTCGATTTTCACATTGCTGTTTTCTATGGTTGTCGCGTTTTTTGCGTATTGTATAATACAGTATGTTAATGTGGAAGGTTCAGTTCCGTTAAACTTGATTGTGTTCCAATCTCCTGCTCCGGGTTGGTCTTTGTTTGAGGTAAATGTTATCGTGTTATTTTCTTCACCAATTGCAGAAAGACTTCCCTCCACATTTAGTGAAAAGTATCCTCCAAACTTTACTTCAACTCCGGGTTCTATTGTTAACGTGGCAGTTGGGTAAACTGTTATGTTTTTTGTCAACACAAATGGGCTGTCTGTCAGTGTCCAAACGGTGTCTTGGGTGATGGCCCCCTCTATGTATGTTGCATTTGCAGTGAAAAGGAACAGTTTGTTCGCAAATGTTAATGCACTTACGGTTATTACTGTTAAAAGGCAGAGTAGTTTTAACTTGTTTTTCAAATGTTTACACATCCGAAGTCTGAGATCAACTTATCTTCTCGGGGATAATGAGTTTAAACATTATGAATTTGAAATAGAGTTTCACGATTAACTTGTTACATGACTAGTTATGCTTGAGAAAGAACTAAGTGATTCCGTCATACCACTGCTTCAGACTTTCAAAAGGGATCATGTATCTTCGAAAGATTCAGTTAGTTTCTTCTTTCTGTTTTGCTTTTGTGTTTGGGTTTTTCACATTCTCTCTTATTAGACCCCCTATATAGCCCCCTATATATACCCCTATAACTTTTTACAGTGTTCTTATTCTCTCTCTAGACCCCCTACCTATTTTTTGAAAAGCTTGAAGTGAGCTTCTTTTTGTGAACAGCGTTTGAATATTGCTCAAGTCACGATAGGATTAGATGGGAAAAGATAGGAAAAGATGGGGAAAGATACAAAAAGATGCAAAAAGATAGGGAAAGATAGGAAAAGATACGAAAAGATATGGAAAAATGAGCTAGTTTGCCTCTAACTCAAGCTGTGAGCTTTAAAGCCGTCATTCAGAAGAATTGGAGGATACATATTCCAGTGTTGGTCAGGTGGCGGTTCAAGTTGGAGCCTGGGGAAGTATTTAAGGTGCATCTGAAGCTTGACCACCGTTATGAAGCTTTTTATGGTCGCATGGGCACGGGCGGCAGGCTGACGGTTCCGAAGGTTACAGTCAAGGAGTTTTTGAAGTCTGAAGAAGAGAGTTTAGAGGGTTACACAGTGGAGGTTACGTTGTATCCCGTTGTGGGGGGAAGAGGATGAGGAGGATAAATAAGGGTTCCAAGCGGCGACGTACATGCATCCTCGTATTAACCTAAAAATAAGAAGCGATTATGTAACTGGATTATATCATTCTCTAGCTCTTTAACAAGGTAACAATTTTTCGTATGAAATTTAGGATTTTTCTTTTTTCCGTTGAGGAAAGTCGCAAGCCGGTAGTGTTGAACCATAATTTGTCGGCTTCACCTCTTCTAACAAATTCTGCATAACTTCTCAGTTGTGAAACTAGATGCCTTCTAAATTTTGCCTCTTCGGGTATTCTGCTGATCAAAACAGCTGGGTTAATTTCTTCACCCCTATCTAGTAAGAGAGAAAGCACGTCAATAGTATCCTTTATTCTGCCAGTTGGGACTAGCTTGAGAACCAGCAAAGTTTCAAGGTCTATAACAGGTGCCGTACAAGCATGCGGCTCAGAAGCCTTATGATAGCCCGTTATCTTCAGTCTCTTTGCGTTGAAAAACAGGTTGTCGGTTACAGGATAGGTGAGACCTGTTGACATGTCAAAGATTTTTCCAACACTAATGTGTAAGTCTATGAAGCCCTCGTTGAAACTTTTGCTTCCAGCAACCCCAAATTCCGTGTCGCGAGGAGGATAGCCTAAATACCGTAGCAACGCCTTAAGATTCCCCAGAGACTCTCTGGTGGTAACGAGATCGATGTCTTTAGTGAAGCGGTAACCTCTAGTGTAAGCCCTTACTGCGTATCCACCGATAAGAACTAGCTTTATCCTCCATTTCTCAGCCTCTTCAGTAACCTTTTTCGAATCTTTTAGGCTTTCGATTTCCAACTCAGCTTCGCTCACATCACCTCACCAAATCCGTGACAATTTTTGAAACAAACGTTCTACTAAGATGGATTTTCATATTCCACCTCTTTCCCAAACTCGTATAGTACTTTTTCTCTTCTCCTCTGAAAGGGGTGACTTCCATGCTTTTTGGAAACATCATCAAGTAAGAAAGATCTGCCTTTTTCCTTATTTCCTCCGCCTTCTCTTCGGGAAAAACCTCTCGCTTGGCCTCATGATTGATTATTTCTAATATGCATCCCAATTTTCTCACAACAGCTTCTCTTTCAGCTAAATGAACAAGTTTCCGCCACTCCAGCTCCTTCCTTTTTGAAATTAGAATCGCCAAAGCATCCATCAAACCAAACCTGTCCTCAATTTTTAATCCTTCAACAACCAAAACCTCAGGCTTAAGATATCGAACCCCATCAACTACAACCGATTCCCTAAGCATATCCTCCATCAAGTCCGAATGAATGTGAATACTCTCCTTCCTAGCCTTCTCAGCCGGAATACCATCGATAGAAACTGCAACTTCACGGTCGGCAAGAAATGCAACCCACTTATCCACATCCTCCCTTTTTACGTGAAGATCAACCTTACCAGGCACAGTGTAACCATGATACTTGAAAGAAGCATAAGCTCCCCCAACAACATATTCAAGATGCCTCAATGCTTCCCGAAGCTTACCTAAAACAGACTTTTCCTCAGCAGAACTCTGGATTCCAAACGCAAACACAACGTCCTCCGGAGAAAGCAACCTGAAAAACTTCCTCCTCGGATCCACAGAATCCCTCCAAGAAATCAAAAACCCCCTATTCCTCAAATGGGCTAAAACAACCGAAACCCCACGCTTATCCTCAATCCCAAGAAGCTTCTTGGCTTCCTCAAAATCAAAAACATGCACTCCCTTAACTATGTAAATCAACGAATACTTCTCCGCCAACCAGCTTGGAATCCACTTCACAGCGACCACCGCTGAAATAGTCAACCTAATAGCTTGACTAAACCATATAGTCAAACAAATAATATGACTAAAATCACCCGTATAAAAAGCTTTTCACCATCAACAAACATACGTGGCATAAGCATTCAGCTAACGCGCTCAATTAGCTTTGTAGGTCTGGTTTTTCCCTTCTCAAAAGTCTCTTTCTGAAGCATTCATTCAATCGCATTATTTCACTACCGGAAGGTTGCCTTGAAGTACGATGCCGTCAATTAGTATTCTCTCATAGAATGCGTTGTCCTTTTTTGCTTTTTCTTTCCATTCATGTGGAGTGTAAATGAGGATGGTGACTTTTCTTTTCAATCTCTTCTCGAATCTGTGTAGGTCAAATTGTTCTGTTTTTCTCCCCACGATGAGTAAGTCTACGTCGCTTTCTGGATCGTCTTCTCCTCGAGCGCAACTTCCATACAGTACGATTGAAGAGTTTGGATAGGTATTCTTTAAGAAATCTGTCAACGGCTTCGCTTGCATCATGAAGTAACTAAGTTTCATATATCTGAAGCTGAGGTTTTCCAGATTAGCCTTAAACAACACAAGGTTAGCTTTCCTACTCTTTATGAGAAACATGTTTTCGCTGTAGAAGTCGAGGAATCTCTTCGCTGTGCTTGGGCTTACATCGGCAAGTTTTGCTATTTGCCGCATGTGGAAGTCGTGATATGGCTCTTTGAAAAAGATGACGAGAATGCGAAGCCCCGGATAGTGAAATGGGTTATTCATCGAACAATCGTTCTATATATGAAACAAATGTTCTCTTAAAAACCTTCCGCTCATGCTCGGTCCAACCAGATTGATGTCTACGGAGCCCAAATATGAATTGTAGATGAACACCGCCCAGCCGCCGATCAGAGTGGGTATGGGACCGTGTAATGAGAACCAGTCTAGGAGGTTAAGAAGCTCATTGTAGGATTCTTGAGCTAAGATTTCAGTTTGGCTCATTTGTGCCACGTCTCTATGAATTTGACTGCTGCATCTCTTCCGACACCGCTGCAGAAAAGGTCTATGGCTGTCTGGGTGGGCGAACAGATTGAGAATTCTTCCACCGTTCTGGTCTGTTCCAATCTTAGAGCTGTTCCGAAAATGTAGTTTTATCCTATCCTATTTCTTGATAGGAACAGATTTATAAGTAGTACTAACAATCTTTTACTTGAGGTAAAGCGTATGCGACCCATCGTGAAGGTGACCAGAAGAGGGCAAACCACGATTCCCGTGGAGTTTAGGGAGAAATTTGGAATTAAGGAGGGCGACGAGTTAGTGGTGGAATCCACCGAGGATGGGTTGCTGTTTAAGGTTATCCCTAGGCTTGAAGACTTGGCTGGCGTTTATGCAAAGTTTGGCAATGTGAAGGAGATCAAGCTGGAAATTGAGAAACTCAGAGAGGAATACTAGCTTGAGGGAAGTTGTAGACACCAGATTTCTTATCGAACACTTGTACTCAGACCAAACTGAAACAAGGCGCAGAACATCGGAAAAACTAAGGGAACTAACCAAGCGAAAAGAGGGTTTGCTCCCAACGATAGTAATCGGCGAAACCGTTCAGATGATCTGTGAAAAAATAGGGAAAGAAGAGGCAGAGACTTGTTACATATCACTTATAAGAAGCGGACTAGAAATCCAAGATCTAAATCAAAACATCGCAAAAGAAGCTGGATTGCTGAAATGTCGACATAGAAGCATACCTATGGGCGACTGCATAATTGCCGCAACAGCTACAATTAATAGAGCAAAAGTACTTTCAGATGATCCCCATTTCGATGCCATAAAAGAAATAAAACGTACATGGATCTGAAAACTTTTCTAACATTTTTCTCATCCATACACAACTTTTGGTTTTATCTTGAAAATTTTCTTCAAACCACTTCTCTAAAAACCGATACCACAGAACATCAAGACGATATCATTTGGGTGACTAATTACATGCATGCAACAATTATGTAGAACAGCGAACAACAGGCAATTCTTAATGGAGCTTTGGTGGGCTTAGCCTACATCGTTAGCCAAGGAAACATTCATGCAAAAAATCAAGAAGGTAGCCGAGAAAACCGGGGAATCGGTAGGGCAAATAATCGATCAGCTAATAGAAAAATACTTGTAGCGTTTGTAGAGTTGTGTAAAAGAGTCCTCATGCTGTTTTAAGCGTTCTGGCTTTGAAGTCGATTATGGTTATGCCTACAACTTCATTGTCTGTGATTCTGTATATGACTCCGTCTTCAACCTCTACGCTGTCTTTGGCTTCTCTTGGTTCTCCAAAGCTCATATAAAGGACGTCGGCTTCTTGGTCGTAGTCTAGGTTGATCTTTTCTAGGCTTATTGCAACTTTCTCCATATTATTTCGCCCTTAACTTTAGCTACATTAGAAGTGAAGTAGGCGGTTATAATAACTTTTTCTTCACGGAGCTCACGATGGACAACCACAAGATATTTTGGTCCTATATGTAGTGCGGGATAAAACCTTAATGCTTTGAGCTCACCCCTTACTCCCCTAACCAACATATCAGGATTTTGAATAGTTTCAACTATGTTATGCGTGTAAGCTTTAACTTCTGGGTGTCTCGCAACTATGTGATCAAGAACTCTCTTGGAAAGCTTTATTTTCATTACCTCGCCACCATTCATTTGCTGCTCCGTCTATTGTTGAAAACGTTACACATTAAGTATCTTTCAACATTTAAACATCATTGGAGCAGAGGCGTCTTCTCAGAAGTATTGCTGAACAGAGTGGTAAAAGCTGACTACGATTGGGAAGATCTTCAAAGGTTGGTCCGAAGAGGGAGTTTACCCTCACAGGAGGATGTACTGAAAACAGTGCTCAAGAATTATGCGTTCTTAAAGGATTTGAATGAACTCCTCCTTAAAATCGTGGGGGACTCCAAGGCACACGGTGAGAACGAACTTGTAGCTAGACTTCTTTCGGATTTGCGCGCGCGCTTTTCAGCCTTAGTTTCACTCTAGCATGTTTTTGACTGTTGAGAGAAAACCTCTTGCTTTGTTCAGGGAGTATTTAGCATTTTTTCGCTGCTTTCTAGTCTGGTTTTGGATGTGTACTTTTTTTGGCATAGTTTTTTCGTGTGGGTTTGGTTTTCGAAAATGATTTAAGGTTTGCTGCGTATGTTTGTTTGAGTCTGGTGATTTAGAGATGGAGTCTGTTGTTGCTATGCTTTCAAGGTTTGAGGAAAATGCGAAATGGCTTAGCAGTCACTATGAGGAGTTGAAGAAGAGGTTTGAGGACGAGTGGATTGCGGTTCTGAATAAAACTGTTGTTGATCATGACCGCGAGTTGGATAGGCTTGTTAAAAGGTTGCGTAAGAAGTATTTAGAGGCTTACAATGAGATTGCAGTGGATTACGTTACCGCTAAAGAGATAGAGCTGATACTCTGAAAAGGGGATTTTTTGAGGATTCCCTGCTTTTTTAAGCCTGGAATTTTTGAAGCAGCTTATGTTGTTGCCGTCTTAGAATCTAATGCTCTGGGTATGCGTGAGACGATTGAGTTTCTGGTTGATACTGGGGCTTCGAGGACAACAATCTGCGATAAGGATGCGATTAGATTAGGAAT
>JRER01000052.1_pt1 | contig 22086 bp, 34 predicted proteins | sample 210161 | NCBI WGS metagenome assembly JRER01 (sample SAMN03019618, study PRJNA260268) | marine sediment metagenome | biome: Marine; feature: Sediment; material: Clay; isolation source: clay from marine sediments 136 meters below sea floor depth collected from... | place: New Zealand: Canterbury...
AGCAGAGGAGGGTTCAGAAGAGGAAGATTGGGGACAAGGTGAAGGTTTTGGTTGTTCGGGGTTCGCGGAGGCTGGTTGCTGAGTTGGTTTTGGAGAAAACGCCATAAGAGGTGAAGGAGACTAAACGGTTCTGTTAACTCTTCGGGACTTTTAGCCTCTGCGCCTAGACTGTTAACCATCGGGACTTTTTGCGTTCACGCATTGTCTCAAACTCAATCCTACGGAGAATGAATGGAACCGCAAAATGTACCGTTAGTATTAAATAATCTAATCATTTACTGTATTACCATGAACATAGAACCGATGATCAAAAGTCTAAAAGCATCTAGCCTTGTCGCCCAATGTCCTATGTGTGAAGAAGATTTCAATCTTTCAGATGCGTTGCTATTTGATGGTGTGAAAAGATTTCCAGAACCAGCCGAAGAAAAGAGGCTACTTCTTCTTCAGGAGTTAAATAAAAGAAAAAAAGAACTTGAAAAAAGAAAGATAGCCGTTGATGTAAAAGCTGAAAAAAAGGCTATAGCGGTTGGGTTCGGCAAAATTATCGAAAAATTCATTCCAGCATATAAAAACTTAGAGCTACAATTCCAAGAGTGCAGACCTTTGTATGAACCCATCGACATTATCGTTTTCAACGGAATGATTAGAAGAAAAGTTGGTTCCATAACATTTCTGGAGGTGAAATCTGGCAAATCAAGACTAAACAAACACCAGAGGATGATAAGAGACGCTATATTGGATAATAAGGTCAATTTGAGGGTGTTAAAATGAGCGAAATGTTGAATATTTTCCAATCATTTAGAAGAATACTATGTATCTGCCCTTGCTGTGGTGAAATGATGAGACTTAGCGACCTTCATCTAAAATATCCAGGGAAAGCACCAAGAACTTGGCTTGACAGATATGAATCTAAACTCTTAGCCCAAGAAAAAAGGGAGATGCTTTTTGGAGAAAAGGAAAGTCAAATGAGGGAGAAATCAATAGAGCGGGGGCGAAAAAAGGTTCCAAAGTTAATAGAAAAATGCCTCTGTCCAGAATTCAAAAAACTAGATTACAACCCTTATGACATAAAGGCTATAATGCACCCAGTTGATTTCATCGTCTTTGACGGACTCAATGATAAGGTAGAGCTAAAAAATGTAACATTCCTATCAAGAAAAGCGTCAAATCAAGACCAGAATGCAATACTGAAGTCGATAAGAAAAACAATAGATAAAAAGAATTATGACTGGAAAGTTGCTAGGATTACCATTGATGGAGAAGTCAATTTCGAATAATTTAGGTTAGCACGAAGAGTTAACAGAACCGAACGGAATACTTTCATCACATCAGACTTAACAGTATCGAGAATTCAAGAGGTTTTTTTGTTAGAACCTGATCAAACGGACACACAGGCAATACTTATATTTTCGAGGCGTTGTTGTTTGCATCGAGCTTGAACAATTAATAACAGAGGGAGAGGTTGATGGCATATTTAGCACAAACTAAAGGTGGGCAACCCGTTCTTATTTTGAAGGAGGGAGCTTCGAGAAGTAGAGGAAAGGAAGCGCGAAGAAACAACATAATGGCTGCGAGGGTGATTGCTGAAGCCATAAGCAGTACGCTTGGACCACGCGGCATGGACAAAATGTTGGTGAGCGGCATTGGCGACATTACCATAACCAACGATGGGGCGGCAATACTGGGTGAGATAGATGTGCAACATCCAGCCGCGAAGATGATGGTTGAAGTAGCTAAGACTCAAGACGACATGGTGGGAGACGGCACCACAACCGCGGTTGTTTTGTCAGGAGCGTTGTTAAAAAAGGGTGAAGAGCTGTTAGAACAGAATATTCATCCGACGGTAATCGTTGGTGGTTACAGAAAAGCGGCTCAAAAAGCCTTGAAAGTCTTGGTTAAGATAAGCAAAGCTGTGGATTTGGATGACAAAAGATCACTGAAGAAGGTTGCAGTAACATCGATGGGAAGCAAGGCTGTTGGCCCAGCAAGGGAACACTTCGCCGAGATTGTGATCGAAGCTGTAAACCAAATTGCTGAAAAACGTGGAGACAGGTGGATCGCCGACATCGATAACATCCAGATCATAAAGAAAGAAGGCAAAAGCCTTGGAGACACAGAGCTTGTGAAAGGCATGATACTAGATAAAGAAGTTGTACATGCAGGCATGCCCAAGCAGGTCAAAAACGCCAAGATAGCACTAATAGACACTGCGTTAGAAGTTAAGAAGACCGAATTCGACGCTACTATAAGGATACAAGACCCCTCTAAGATGAAAGCGTTCCTAGACCAAGAAACCAACATGCTAAAGGAAATGGTTGACAAAATAGCCAAGAAAGGTGCCAACGTCGTCATCTGCCAAAAAGGCATAGACGATATGGCTCAGCATTTCCTTGCGAAAAAAGGAATCCTAGCGATTCGACGAGCAAAGCAGTCAGATATGGAAAAACTCTCAAGGGCTGCGGGTGGAAGAATCATAGCCAACATCGACGATCTAAAACGAGAAGATCTAGGCTATGCCAAGCTTGTTGAGGAGCGGAAGATCGGAGACGACAAGATGATATTCGTTGAGGGATGCAAGGACCCGAAGTCAGTCTCCATACTCATTCATGCTGGGCTTGAGAGAATGGTTGATGAAGCAGAGCGAGCCATACACGATGGTTTATCTGTAGTAGCCGACGTTGTCGAAAAGAACAGAATTGTTGCAGGAGGTGGAGCTGCAGAGGCTGCGGTGGCCAAAGCACTCCGCGATTACGCAACCAAGATAGGCGGGCGAGAACAGTTGGCAGTAGAGGCATTCGCAGAATCCATGGAGATAATTCCCAACACACTGGCTGAGAATGCTGGTCTAGAAAAAATCGACGTCATTGTTGAATTGAGGGCAGCCCACGAGAAACCTAAAGGACACTTGATGGGTGTCGATGTTTTCACGGGCAAAATCGTTAACATGTACAAGAAAGGAGTTATCGAACCGCTAAGCGTTAAGGAACAGGCCATAAAATCCGCCGTGGAATCCGCGTCAATGATCTTGAGGATCGACGATGTAATATCTGGTGGAAAGACCAAGGTTCCGCCAACTCCTCCTGGCGGCCCAGGTGGCATGCCTCCACAATATTGAGCCTTTCAACTACTTGTTACGCAGTGTCTGTCTGATTTTCTGTCAACTTGCGCAGACAAACTCTACAAAAGCCTTCCACTTGCAGTGTGTGTGTTCTCAGCAATTCGGTGTACATAAGGTCAATCGGTTCTAGGTGGTGACGCAGACCTCTGTTATGTCCTAATCCATGAGCTACCACCTTACTTGAAGACCATTCGTTGACCCGGAAAAGGGAGACAACCCCAATCCTTTCATCCACGTAGTCATGAACAAGATGAAGTGCCCTTTTGAAATGTCTTCCATCAAAGAAATAGTACACAGCTACTATAGGATCCGGTGTTATTCCCAACAAGAGGTTCATCAACCTATTGGAGTGTTTTATTTTTTCGATCCTTTTAGTTAACTTTTCAAAAAGAAACGCTCCGAAAGATTCTCCACCAGTCGCTATCGTAACGTCATGCTCCAAAATGAGTTTTGCGAGGCATTCAACATCATCCCATGTTTCTGTCGGAAAATAGCTCGACGCATCTTCAACAATATTGATTGCATCTCGCCTATTTTCAGGTTCAATATTAATCAACAGAACGTCTATAGACCGCATAAATAGTATTCAGGAACGGAAGAATAAAGTGATGATTACGATTCCAGACATATTTCAGAAACAGAAGCCACACGGCATGCGCAAGGCGCGCGCAATGACAAGAGAGTTCCGCACGATGAAAGCCCTTAGAACGGAACATGTACGAGTTCCAAACATCAGAAATGGGTCAAATAACAACATGGTTGAAAGACTACATGGCACTATGAGGGAAGGAAACAAAGTTATGAGAGACTAAAAAGCTATAGTCCCGAAGAGTTAACAGAACCGACTAAGCTATTCTTCGTAGGGAGTTTTTGCCAGCAAGATTTTTTGTAGTTTTATTTGGAGGACTCCGTTCTTGTATGATGTCTTAGCGGATTTCGGGTCTACGATTGCGGGCAGCTGGAGTTTCTTGTAGTAACTGTGTTCTTGTGTGTCTACTGTGATTGTTGTTTGGGTTTCTGTGACGTTTACGTCGATGTCTTCCTTTTTTGCGCCTGGCAGTTGGGCGACGATGGTTACTTCTTTGTCTTCTTCGAGAACATCGACTAAGGGTTCTCTTTCTTCTTTTATCTCTCTTATCTGAGCCTTAGAGAGCCGACGGTTTGGTCTGAGGTTTCCGAATTCTTTGATGATTGGTTTTCCGTCTGGTCCTGTGGTCATTGAGAAGCCGTAGACGTATGGTCCTCTTTTGGTTTTGTTTCTTCTTTTTGAGGAGGGTGGCTGGAAGGCTTGGCGCATCATTTCGTCCATCATGTGTTCTATGCGGTCGAATTCGTCGAATATGTCGCTGAACCATGGGTCACGACGTCGTTTTTTCCTGTGTTTCCACCAGCGTTCGCTCAAAGTTTTTGCCTTCTTTCCTGAATATGGAATAGGCGTTCAAGGTGAAATATAAAGTATGTCATCACACACCGCTATACACACATAACATCAACACAACTATCAGTTTCTTACTCAAAAGAAAAGTTTACTTAAACTAAATCATTCGTTTTGTCTAATACTCCTTAAGATAAAAGTAACTCTTGTGTACAGTTTTCTAAGAGTGTTTCACCTGAATAATATCTGCGGTAAAATCCGCGCGCGCAAAGATTGAAGGGTCTCTTTCATAAGCGAGACAAACCAACATCATAAACAAATCTTGCATGCGCGTGCCTTTCTCATCTTAATATTGCAGAGTTTATCAAATCAAAGTCTGGCTTCGGGATCTTTCTCATTACAACTCGGAGAAAAAGAAAGAGGAAGAAGCAATCGAGGGTCTAGGAGCCCTGTTCGGATAAGCTAGAACTCAACCCGATGCTCTTCTATTTTTCAGTCCATAAGTCCCGCAGTTGGTCATGCCAAAGAATAGACTGAACGGTGTTGGGGTTCATCACTGCAGACCATTTCTGCGCTATTTTTTGCCAGTCTTTGTTCTTTCCTAGTTTGCGGAAGAATCTGTCCATTTCGGTGAGGCCCGCGAACTCTGATTAGGACTCGTCTTCCAGCGGGTTTTCCGCCTATGCCCTGTTTGAAGTATCTGAGTGATTTGACGTGTTTTGAGATTTCTGGATGTTTCTCACCGAATTGAAGAATCTTCTCTACGACTTCATCGTTTTCTTTGCGCTTGCCTTTTAGTGGCATCCACATGTCTAAGAGAAAGATCGCCAAAGGCTAGGGTTCACCTCACACAAAAAGAAACCATTTGACTATTTACTTTACTTTTTTCAACCCAGCTTCTTCGGGAAGCCATAGCGCTGTCTAGAGAAATCCTGCAACTGAAAAAGCAAGTGATAAACCTTGGGTAACTACTTTTTCCCTCTCTTTTGCGTGTGCAATAATGCTTTTGATACATCTATACCCGATTCTGTTAAGTCTTTTGACCTAGAAAACTATTAACTCTTCGGAACTTTTTCTTCGCTTGTTAACATATATACTCCTCAATCACAAATGATATTAGAACATAGTGTTATATTTTGAGTCGAATAGGCATGAAAAAAGAACAGCGTTTTATTGTGGTTAAACCCGACGATGTAATGACCAGAGGTTCAACTTACTTTTCCCAGCAAATAATTAGTTCAATAATGAACTTTGGAGAAGTCGATGTTGTCGGTCTCGGCTCTGCGATTTTTTTGGCTTGTTCTGGCGTTAATATCTCTACTGATATTGCAAGAGTTTACGTTCATGAAATAAGTCTAGATTATGTGGATATTCCAGTTCTCGGTAGATTTGAAGTTATTTTGTTTACGCTCAAAAATGAACCACTTGAAAAACCTCTGAGATCTTTGGCTGACGAAATTGACAAAGAATTGAATCTCACAATGGCTCCCGAAGGGCAATTAATAGTTGTTTCACGGCGACAAAGTATTGAGAAAATGGTAGCACTATGTCTATGGAAGATGTCAAGATTCGATCAAATAAAGGTAATTGGAGGAGGAACTGCGATAAACAATGCAGCAAAAATCGCATTAACACTTTCAAAAGGAGGCATATCTAAGGCACCAACATATATGAAATTAATCTCCCTTGACACGCTCACAAGAACAAGAGGTACAGTTGAGAAACCTATTTCGGGAATTGAAATCTATCTTGAAAAAGGAAAGGAAAAGGTCTCAAAAAGACATAAGGGATTATTAGACCAGATCAAAAAAGCCTCATCTCAACTTAGATCTTTTTAATACTGGAAGCAGTATTCATGACAATAATCGGAGTAGACAGTAGTGGTCACGTCAAACAACCTCCAATTTATGTGATGGCTGTTAGAATATCAAAGAACAAGGGTCAGCTAGACAGTCTATTGCATGTTTCTCCTAAACAACATGAGGAATATACTCGTTACGTCAAAAAGATGAAAATCTCACATTGGTTCGAAAAAATATCTGCAATACTCATCTTCAAAGCTGTCTGTGGAGTCTATTACGCCCATGACTCAATAAATATAGATGTCGATTTCCAAGGAAAAACAAGGGAAAATGTTAAAAAATACTTACAGAAGTTATTCATAAACAGATTCCTAGGTGATTCCAAGCGAAATAATCCTAATATTATATTTATCCCTGCTAGGTATGATGAAGCTGTAAGACAAGCAGATAAAAAATCACAAAAAGCAAAGCATAAGCAGTTTCGGATTAATTTGAAGAACCCTAATATAACTGGGGAACTAACTTTATTTTCTTAGGAAACCCATCCGCCTGTGGGACTTGGTTCACCGCGTACTCCCCAAACTGCACCACAGGCCATCATTTGAGGAAGATTGGGATTCGAGGTCGGGAATCTTCCCACTACGTAGTTATTAAATAAACATTAAGTAATTTAATCGACTAATACCGCGTCGATTTATATCTATTTCACTTTTATTGTGTTCGATACCGTTAATGAATGCTGTTTCCTCGGCCAATCTTCAATATGCTTATAGTGTTAATTGATTATTTAAAAGTTGTGAAACTGAACTCTATGAGTTTATGTGACATCCTTCCTCACCCCTTATTTTTATTCCATAATTGTTTCACAAAGCAAAGATTATTATTTTTATGAATAGCAAAATAGTGGTAGAGGACTGAATCTTGAAGAAGAGAAAATATGAGAATTATATTTCAATTCCATGCCCATTGAATTGTGGACAGACAATACGAGGGCTTTCTAAGAGACATTGGTTGCGAAATTTCGATACTCACCTTTCAGGAAAGAAACATAACATAAAGAATATAGACAAACGAAAAAAGCTAGTTAAAAAATGGGGAAAACCCGCGATCGAATATCTTTAGCCACCAACTGATAAGTGGACAGAACCGTTAATAAAGGAGAGATATGAGAACCTAGTAACGATTATATGATCTTCACTTATATATTTTAGATACAGGTGGTGAGATGTTTAAAGCTCAAAAGCGTTATGTATTTCCTAAGACCACACCAACCTATTCCCTACGTTTTTCAACATAACAAGTAAGCACCTCATCGAAATCTGAGGGTTTTCAGCCTTAGTGATTTGTGTCGCAAAAAATTTTTCGTTAGGTTGTTTATGTTTCCGCCTTTGTAGCCCTTGACACCTCCGGTTGTGTAGCTTCTCTTCACTTTGCCCTTGAACCTTTTGCTCGGCGGATGCAACCGAAACACTGGCTCTATCCCCGGCAACCTATTACGCTCCGCTTTAGTCTTATGTATGGCGTCAGCGAGTTCCTCTACCAACTTGTAGCCCAGCTCCTTCACATGCGTGCGATATCGGACAAGACATAATAAGAACATAACACACACGCGCGACATCGCAAGTAAACAAGCCAAGAACAAGCTTATTTTGCGCGTGCGCGCAACCCTACTTGTTTCTCTTTCTATTTTCTAATTTACAATTTCAAAATCACCGAAGATTTGATAAATCTAATTCCTCTCTTTGCTCAAAATTTAGAAAATTAGAAATTCTCTAGTTCCTCAAAAAAACAATGGACAATCGATAATGTTGAGAACAAGCAGTGTTGAACAGTACTACAGGCATGGCGTGTTGAGGCTTCATCGCATATTAGGCCAAGCGGTGATTGCGCACCCCGGAGAGAGAAAGGAGGAGGCGGCTTGGAACAGCAACCACCGCGTTAGCCCTTCTGACTCCTTGACCTTGAGTCTCTCAAGCTCCGCCCATCACGTTGCTCAACAAAAAAGAGGGGTAAGGTTGTTGTTTCAGCAGACGAAGCGACGTTTCTGCAATTCCATTAATGCCTCAGCTTTCTTGCGTTCTGCCTCCACCAGAGCAGCTTGGATTCTCCGATAATTGTGGTAATCACCTCCAGAGATACTGGCGTGAACGCCTTCCTCTTGGCCACTTGCTGACTTTTCAAAACCCATACTTTTTATTAGTGATCGAAGCCGTGTTCCTATCAAGGAGCCTTTTTTTCGTGATTTTATTTCTTTCATCTCCATCACCACATGGTTTCTAACAATCCATAATAGCGTCATTCATCTATAATTATATAACTGAACAATATTCGAGTTTCAAGCAACAAATTTATAAATAGTTGAATGCTATTCAAATAATATGAAGAACATAAAACCCAGACTGGTCAAACTGTTCAAAGAGGGTTACTGCACACCGCAGATAGCAAGAATAGCCAAAAAACTACGCGAACCTTCCACCACCATACACTACAACATAAAGAAGCTGGAAGAAGAGGGCGCAATAAAAACCTACAAGGCTGTTTTTGACTACAAGAAAATCGATGAAGGTCTTTGTGTGTACGTCCTCATCAATGTATCTCCCGACGAATACGGTAGACCCGAAAGGATTGCAGAGGAATTGGCTAAACATAAAGAGATTGAGAGCGTAGACATCCTCGCTGGAGAATGGGAACTGATTCTTAAGGTTAGATCGAAGAACCAGGATGAATACTATAAGTTACTGAAGAACATTCTCGCCCGAAAAGGTATCAAAAAGAGTACGACTCTGATTTCACTGAAGCAGGTCAAAACTAACTTTCTTTTGTAACGTCATGGATACAAGAAAAATGAGAAGGATTTGGATAGTCTCATTAAATTCCAGAAAAATCTGATTCTGGACTCATCTTCAACAAGTTTCTTCCACTATTGAATAATATTCAAATCTTCACACAGAAACTTTATAACTAATAGAATATTGTTCAATAATTATGAAGAACATAAAACCCAAGTTGATCAAGCTGTTCAAACAAGGCTACTGTGCGCCACAAATAGCAAGAATTGCCAAAAAGATAGATGAACCTTCCACCACCATTCACTACAACATAAAGAGGTTAGAAAAGGAGGGCGCAATAAAAACCTACAAGGCTGTTTTTGACTACAAGAAAATCGATGAAGGTTTTTGTGTGTATGTCCTCATCAAATTAACCGCCAGAGCAGGTTCTGAACCTGACACGGTTGCAGGTGAACTGGCCAAACATAAAGAGGTTGAGAGCGTAGACCTCCTCGCTGGAGCTTGGGATGTGGTTCTTAAGGTTAGGACAAAGGACCAAGATGAATACTATAATCTATTGAGAAGCATCGTTGCCCGACAGGGTATTGAAAAGAGTATGTCCTTGACTTCATTGAAACAACTCAAAACTGAGTTTGTTCCATTGTAATATCCAAAAAGAATCTCATTCACATCACCGCCGCGACCTTTGAGGAAAACCAAGAAGGAAAAACTTAAGCTTGGCTGTGCTTCGACTTCCTTCATTCGATATTATGTTTATAAAAGTATTCGCTTAGATGGAGGGCATGGGAAAAAATGGTGTTTTTGGAAAGGTCTGAAGGAGTGGCTTTTTGGATAATGATGTTTTTCTGTGTGGGGATTTTAACTTACTCGTATACGGTCGAGCAACGCATTAATTACATGTTACTTTTTATGTTTATAGTTGGTATAATCGTTGCCAAATCCGCCTGGTTGATATTTGCTGAGGAACCATTAAATGTTAAAGTTGAGAAAGCCGAGCGGGTTGCCTTCTGGACGATGAGTTCAATTACCTTTGGACTCTTAACTCTTAAATATGCAACCACCGGTCTTTTTGACCATTACTTGTTCTATGTTTTAGTCGCTGGTTTGCTTACTAATTATGTGATATTGTTTATGACCCACAAAAGATGAATACTTAAGGCTTCTATGAGGAGAAAGTGCTAAGACGGATGTCTTTTACGAGTCAAACAAGGACAGTATTTCACCTTATTTAGGGTCACTGAACAATCAAACAAATCAGCATGAATTTTACAAGGACTTCGAAAGTGACCTCACCTACATATTTAACAATAAGGTTGACTCCCCTATGTCATGTTTTTATTATGTTTTAACCGATATCGTGCGTGATTGACCAATCATTTTCATATCAATATGTACTCAAGATCAAATAGCATGTTTTCTACACACTAAACCTAGCTGCCTTCAATACTTCTGCAAAATTCTTAACTTTTCCACATTTCACAATTTCTTGACAACTATTTGATTCTGTCATCTCTTTCAATGTTTATATAAAAGATGTGAACATTTACTCGTGGATTTGGGGAATCATGTATGGAGAAACTCAAAATTGCAATAGTGGCTTTGTTTGCATTTGCCTTTGTTTCATTTATTCTGAGCACACTTTTTTACCACATAGCCATTAATAGAACGCCCTCGTTCCACCTAACTCTGAGGGGGGATATACTTGGAGAAATCAGCCTCGTGTTAATCCCCGTTATGTTCGTTTTCTTGTTCTCAACAGTTGCGTTATCCATGTTTGCAGTTATCCGATTTTTTGTTAGGAGACATAGAAGATAGTTGAACTCCCGAGCACGCCATCATTTTTTCTTCCTTTGGTATTCGAAGTAAGAATAGATAATCGTGAAAACAGAAACTAAAAGCACTGGAACAAGAATGAAAAATATTGCGTAGCTCTGGAAAGGAATTCCGAAAAGTGCAATTATACCAGCAATTTTGAACAGTTTTCCACCGATCTTATGCGTTTTCTCCCATACTTTTTCATTACTCAAGGTCCAAGGTGTTCTGATCCCAATAAACCAGTTCCTTTTTGCATTTTCTACCAAAATTCCACACGAATAAAAGAGTATTCCGAAAACTGGTGTTAAAAATAGGATCATGCTGAATTTTATGCCAAGATTCCAAAAAACAGTTAGAAGATAAAGGTAAAACAAAAATACAATCACCAATACCACAAATCCATCATAGTATTTTCTGAATATCTCAATATTCGCTTTCAATGGATCTATCTTAGGTATTAGAATAAAAAGCAATAATAATCCAATAGAGAGGAATGGCATTAAAAACAAACCCCAAAACTTTGACATGTAACCATCTACTTGCCCTTGAGCATTCCAATGAGTAGCCATTTTTTCTGGCATCTGAGGGTAGAAATAGATGCCGATAGCGAAAGAGAGTAAGATTATCCCAGCGATGATGATTATTTCACTTTTTCTCATATTCTTTCCTTCAAAGAATGGTTGCTTTAGAGTCTCAATCTTTTCCGACAGTTGAACGATAACTCACTCAAATGGAAGGAATAATAAAAAAGGTTATTTCCGCTCACTTTTAAAATGCACTATAGCAATTGAAGTGAGCACGAGAAGCCATCCTAAAACGAAGCCTTCATAGAGGAGAAACCAAGGGTTCTGTTTAATGATGTCAATGAATATGGCGATAAGAGACCCCATTATAGAACCAGTCACAATCCAAGGGATTAGGACTCGTCTATCAAATCTTGGCATAAATAATACTTTTAGAACTGTTTAACTTAAACGTTTTCTTATGGATGGCTATTATTTCAAACCCTAATGTCTGAGAAGAATTGAATTTACAAACTGTTTCATACTGTGGTTACTTCCTCTTTTTATCGGTCTTATTCTTTTGGTTATGGAACTAATTAAGAAAAAGCAAGGTTTTTCAACCCACTCTACTTTTTAAATCTCTTGGAACTGCGTAAACTCTAGTTAGCACAAGTCCGTCAAACAATATGTGCTTTTTCTGTTTGTCTCTCATTCAAACGGTTGCGTGGAATATCTTGTTAACCTTAACTCTATTCCATTGACCACAGTTAGGACATTTCATTCTAAGATTTCTTTTAACCAATTGTTGTTACATACCTTCGTTTGAAAACTTTCCACTTCATTATTGTGAGACCTATTGGCACAGAGGTTAGGAAGAGAGCGATTAGACCCTCTAATGTTGTCATGGGTGTACCGCTAGAGAGGTAATTGAATAGGTATGAGAAAGGTAAGAAGACAAGGAGTATTCCAAGAGTGCCCCATCCAAACTTACTGACTTCCCTAATGGTCTTTGGATACTGTACAAGAAGCCCAAGGTACATTGCCACAAAGGAAAGAGTAACTATGGACTCAAATCTATGAGGTGAAAGAAATCTGTTTACGGATTCTGGCAAAGCTGTATCAATTGGAAACAACATTACATTAAGGGGGAATATTACTATTGCTAGCCAAACAATGCGTAACACATTTATCTTCCAGTTTCTTCCTTGCTTTTTTCTCATGTTAAAGTTTCCCTAGCAATGTCCGAACTGACATATCTGCGTTTTACTTGGTGTACAATAGTCTGCGTAGTCCTAGAGCAAATATCGTAATGCCAAATGCGTATAGCAGAGCAAGGGTTAAGTAAGCCACAGTTTGCATGTGTTGTCTGGCAAATATGTAGGCGAACTCTCCAGCAAATATTGGACTAACGACTAGGTAGACTGCAAAGGCACACATTATTACGATGATTTTCAGGCTTCTATATTGGGACGTAGACAAAGAAACCCCAATCCCTCCATGCACCTCCTTTTCCAGTGTTTGATTTGGCTTATTCTGTAGTACACGCTTCAAGATTCTAGTGCCCGCCCAAGACCCCAAGCAAAGGAACGCCATCATGAAGATGAGTTCCTCAGACACCTTCGAAGTTGCAAAGGCTTTTCCCATCACATAAGCAAAGTATGCCCAACTAGCAATCAACAACATCACAGCAGAAATGGCTGACAATGTCCTCTCTGTCTTATGCATAGTAGTATCCCAGCCAAACTACTCTCTTTTAGATGATCTATCCTGTGCACGCAATTTAAGGACGGAAAACCAATCTTATATTTCTGCACATTCTCTAAGAGTTCCCTTCTACTAATACCATCTGAGTTTCCTTCCTACTTTGTCGCCTATATACGCTCCAACGATGATTAGGGTAAGGAAGAGTAGGAAAGAATGTGGATATGGAAGGGGTCCCAAGAGCACTCTCAATGTTGTAAGGATTGCGAAACCGGTAAATAAGCCTCCGCACACTACACATTGCAGCCTACGGTATTTTGGTGAGACTTGCTTGACATATCCCTTTTTACGAGCAACATACGCCCAAACCAATATTGCAATAATAATAAGGAGATTAACGCTATGACCGAGAAGAAGACGTGCGTACCAATAAAGAAGAAAAATCGGAACTGCCATAGACAAGAAAAATGCGATTATGATCATAATTCTGAAAGCCTTGCTCCTCGCCCAATAAGAATCAATCGCCTTTTTAAGTTTGTCCATCATTCTCCATCCTTGTAAACGATCTCTCTCTTTAAATGTTTCCTCCTCCTTCCACGAATGGTCGGTAGTCTCTCCGCTTCATGATGGTGTCCACAATGAAGGCCCAGACTACCATCAAAACGAACAACAACAAAATTACGATAGGAGCAGGTATGTCGAAATAAGATGCCAGTGGGAGGACAATGAAAGCCCATGAGAGAGACCCTACTGTGAAGGCGCCGAACGTAATAAAGATTATACGCCGTAAGGTTTTTGGTTGAATCTTGAAAAGGGGTTTTCCCCTATATGCATAATATGCCACGAGGACGCCGACGGATGAGGCTACGGCAAAAATGAGAGATCTACTTAGAGGCTTTTCAGGGAAGAAAAAGAGGTTAGTGATGGGAATAAGCACTAACGGTAATAGGATGCAGAGCACCCAGTACCATTTCCTCTCCCACCATCTTCTGTTTTTCCTCATCAGCCTACACCTAAGCCGTTAACCATTGAATGTCCTTAACCATTGCATGCATAGTCAGCTTCTCTCCAAGGCTTTCCCGACTTGACGATAGAAAAAGATAGGGGAAACTATTCCGACAAGGATCGTGATAACAGCAGCCAACACTATGCTTAACGCGCCGAAGATGCTTAAGGTGAAGAATATTGCTCCACCAACCCCCATCATAAAGACGGAATAAAAGCACATGGTCTTGCGAGTTCCCCATCTATACGTGAGCTTAAACCAACCTTTCCAGGTCAGAAAATCTCTTACCGCCAATGGGGCTGAGGGATCCACCTCTTGCGCTTGCTTCAAATCCCGCCGCATGGCTTCTCTTATCTTCGGTAATCCAACAATGGTAAGTATGGGGGTGGCAACGATAAAAACTATGAAAAGGATCAGCGCTAAGATAAATTGGTTGAGAATAATGACAAGGGAGAAAAGAAGTAATAGAAAGCTCGTCATAGCGCTTATGTAGTAAGCCTTTTCCCTCTTTCGGTAAGCTTGCACAACGCCAACAACCACCATGAAACCGAAAAAGGCAACGCCAAAGAGCATTAACCCGTAGAGAGGATTCATCAGACTACTCCTTTTTCAAATGATTTGCTACGGATTCTAGGCAGAAGATATGAAAGTGTGAAAGCGACAAAGACCATAGTGACAATGAATATAGTCATAACTCCAAGAATAAGGCTTCCAGTTACAACATAGACATAGATGACAACGCCGAATGCTAGGAGCATAAAGATTACTTCTAAAGCTCTCTTAACTATATGGGCACTCTTAACATAGGAAGTGAGATATAGTGAGGCATACCCAAATGCTACAACTATTCCAACAACCATTGTAACGACATTTCCCGAAACAAATCCGCTTAAAAACATCAGGAGACCCAGCATTCCCCAGACAGCCCAAACGACAGCCCAAACCCATTTATGTTCGCTCATAAGTTTACACATTTTAGAGATGAAAAACGAACCATTAAACTTTTGTGTCTATTTGAGGTTGAATAGAATAGACGAAGCCTTATATCCAACTCTGATAATACGTACTGAGATGTCGTAAGATTTAATACATATTATGAGTATAACCTATTGGATACATATGACAAGAAAGAGGCTTCTGGTAGGACTTGCCTTCGTCCTATTGGGGCTTTTTGCTAGTAGCATTGTCTTAGCATATTCCGTTCCATATTCAGAGAAGCGTGAGGTTTTGTTGGACACTTCCTTCAATATTGAGGGGGGAGAGCATGACAAGTTCAGAGGCTTCTATGTTTCTGCGCCTACCGAAGACCTTGTCATTTCAGTTTCTGTTTCCGAAGGCTTCGTAAACTTTAGCGCTTGGGAAGACCGCATATTTGAAGATTCACTTGGATACTTTGACTATCACAATGGGACTGCTAATGAGAAGATTCAGGTTTGGTTCTTTTCGGTACATAAAGGAGACGCAACCCTTGGTTTAGCGAATAATCCAGAAAGCCTTAACCGAATTTGGTATGTTCAATTCGGCAATCCCGACTCCTACGAGAAGGAAGTGGATTTGACAGTAACTAAGATTTGGCATGAACCTATTAATCCAATGTGGATTATGGGAGTTGCAATTATGACTGTTGGAACTGGAATAGGACTTCACGTGGATAGATTCAAAAATGGATTGGCAGATAGCACAATATCCAAACCGCAAAAATTCATGAGCGTGAGCAAGAAACTTTTCATCGGATATGCCATCCCGATGATCGTTATTGGTGTATTACTGGGATTGTCAATTACTTGGTCTTTAATTACTATAAACTATGTACAGCCATCAACAGACTTGACATTGCATTTGATCTCGCCAATGCCTTTCGTCTTGCTGTTGTTGGCTCTTCCCTCAAGTGCTATCATATATCTATGGTTGAAAAAAGGTGGTGGACTATCCCGCCTTAGATATTGGAATATGGGGAAATGGTCACGTATACCCGCAACATTGCTATTGTCTGGATACGTCCTTGCATGTATACCCTTACTCATATCTCTCTTCACGAACGGGAGTTTTCTTTATCTGCCCACCAGTGGTTTCAACCTTCAATACTTTAACACATTCTACATTGGAAGCGCTATAATGGTCTGTGGACTGGTTGTCTTCATTGGTCTCTGGTTGAGAAAATCTAAACTACCAGCATGAGCGCTAGTGAGAAACATGGGCCTCTTAGGTGATTTTAGTAAAGGCTTTGTCATAATGACGGTTGTTTTTTGGATTTTCCTTATAATCGAGTTTGTCTATATGAAACAAATCGTACTTGCAATACTATTTCTCATTGGTCTCATAATTCCTCTTTCTATGATAGCCTTTGAATATTTAAAGAATCGGAAGAAAGAGAGAACTTAGTCAACGATTGGGACTTGTTGAAATGTGGAAATGTGATAGTAGAACAAAAGACTAATCTCCCAGAGACCAAATAAATAAAGGTAGAAGATGTGGCTTAGATGGGCGACAAGAAGCAACGGAAAAAGAAGAAGAAACAGAAGCAGATTGTTCTTCTTAAACAGAAGACGGTTGAAAGTCTAGAGTTTCTGGAGTTACTCGAAGTTCTAGAAGAGTTGGAGAAAGAAGGGAAATATGTGGATGTTCAAATTTGTCCACATTGCAAAAGCCCAAGAGTTCGCAGAGTGGGTACGATGAGTGGCGACATGTCTGGTCACATAGGTTTGTTGCCTATAAAGTTTGAGTGCCTTGATTGTGATTGGCGAGAGCGTTTAGTTGTTAAGGCAACTAATAGAAAGATGGGTGTAAAAGAAGTTGCCCTAATCGCCGAAGCCTTAGACTTTAAAACAGAATAACTCTTTCTCTTACATTAATTAACATTTCATTTCAAGTTGTATTAAAAATTTAAGGAGAAACGTTCTGTTTCCAGTACAGTTTGTTCTAAAATGTAGCTTTAAATAATAGACATTCAATTTTAAGCATGTGCATCGAAATTTTGATAAACAACATGCAGGGAGCTCCATGATAACCAGAAACACTTTGCTCCGAGTAATGTTTTGCATAGGCTTGTTACTCTTTGTCTTTGCCATCTTTTCGCCTTGGGCTGGACTACCTCGGTCATCTATTGTTCCATTCCGTTACTCGGGAGAAGAGCTTCATTGGTCTTTTCAAGCGGTTTTCTATCCTTACAAGGATGGTTATGAAAATCGGCTGTTTTCATGGGATTTTTGGTTTGGTCCACATGACAGGTTGGTGCTGTGGGATTTTTGGTTCACTCGAGACATGTCTTCTCATGGACTCACTTTTGGATGGATTCACTTGTTTATACTTCAACTGTTAACCGTTTTTTCAGGGATTTATGTTTTAGTTTGGAGATGGAAAGAAATCAATTACTTGCTGATTCCTCTTTCTTCTTCAATTTTAAGCATAATAATAGGATTGGAGCTGGTAATTACGTATGAGTTTGTATGGACAGGATACACACATCCTTATTGGGGTCTTCCATTGGCAATTTTCTCAACGTTTTTCCTCTTTGGGGCATTCTTAATCCGATATCTAATTGCAAAAGGACATAAAAGAGCACACGAAATGTAGGATTTTGAACGAGTCAAGAAAATCTTTGAGTGATTAGACTTGTTTTCAGATAGAAAGTAGTTACAGATTCTACAGTCTCTGCATTTCATTCTCTGTCAAATAAGATCATCATCAAGTTTCAATTTGCCTTCTCTATCAAGGAGAAAAATCGTTTCAAATGGCTTGAAGCCTAAACTTTTGAGGAACCCTATTGTGCCTTTATTCTTAGTAAATGTGTCTGCTATTACGTTAGCGTCATCTTTCTGAGCCTTCTGAAGCAGAAACTCAAGAAGCTTTGTTCCGTAACCTTTTCCTCTGTGTTTTTCGTCTACGATAAGATGATCCAATCTTAGATATCTACCACACCACTCATCTTCACGAATCTTTTCAGAGAATGAGATGTATCCCACAACTTCTCCATTAACCTCTGCAACGTAGACTTCGTCCAAGCTGTCAGATTCGTCAAAGAACTCCTCTTCTAAATTGTCAAGGGTAAATTTGATTCCCACAAGCCGTCCAAGATGATTGTGCATCTGTAGTGTAAGTCTATTTATTTCCTCAGTGTCTTCACGTTTTGCTTGTCTTACTTGCATTCGCTCACTCCCAATTTTTTCTCACACACTTTTCATTTCAAGTTGCATTAAAGATTTAAGGAGAAAAACTTCTATACCAGTTCTTCGTGTTTTTGTAGCTGTTTGCCTATACCATTCAGCCTCAAAAAGGTTGAGGGTTATTTGCCTTATTTCATCTTTTGGAACACAAAATCCATCAAAAAGAGAAGTATTCCTATTATTGTCATGACGGACCCGAATCTTATCCCTAAATATGCATTGTATACATCAGCTGGAAAACGTGGAAAAAAATAAGTCCTTAATCCAAAGTAAAGAAGGAAAGAGCCAGTATAGAGCGAACTTACGCCTAATGCAATAACCCACTTTCTTTCTCTGACTTTAATCCTCTGCATAACAACAATGATTCCAACGAATATGATGCAACCTCCAAATAATCCCATTAGAGGCCCAAAAAACAATCCATATTTGGAGCCAAGGACATAGTTCCATGCTCCCCAGTAGATAAAGAAAGAACCGATGAAAAGCAAAGTTGTGACTAACGCTATTGCACCTAACCCAATAATCCACTCCAGTTTTCTCAATCTTATCACTATTGTTTCCTTTCAAGTTGCATTAAAGATTTAAGGAGAAAAGTTCTATAATTTGTAACAATCAAAATGTGTTTGGGTATTGGCATGTTTGGTAGCACTTTTGACAAGATTCTAAGGATAATCAAAGAATGGCATCCTAGTAAAGATTATCGAAGTGAGGCAGGGTACAGAGACGACCTTCTAAAACATATCAGAATGGAGCTCAAAAAGGAGAAAGAAACTATTCTTGGACCTCCAGAAAGGCATAGGATACGAAAAGAATCTGGTAGGCATCTTGCCGACATAGGAATTGATGATAATATAGGCATAGAATTGAAAAGAAACTTGAGCAGTCAAAGTGAACTCGATAGATTGGTGGGACAGATAAGACGATTCAAGGGAGATTACCGACATATTATTGTTGTGCTATGTGGACGGACAAATGAAGAGAGACTTGATGCTCTACAACATGAGTTTAGAGAGTATTCAGGTGCATGGGGAGGACCTGAAACTGTTATAAAGATAGTACCTAAAAAGACAATGCAAAAGAAGAAAGGACCAAAAGGTTGGATTGACCTTTTCGAGGACATAAAATAACATTGTGTGGCGCTATGAATTGTCTTATTATCATGTTCACATCAACACCAAGAAAACGGTTCGTGACATATATGAACTAGACCTATCGAAAGAAGACCTTTTGAGAAATATAGTTAAACCTTTCAGTCAAGGCAAACAGTTCATGTGCGGCGGTTCGCCGGTTGACCCCTCTGATGTAAAGACAATTCGCATCAATAAAACCGAACAGCCGTCTTCCGTGCTCATTCCCCAGATAAGAGCAGAAAGAGCAAGGTCTAGTGTTGTAGTGGGGGTTTCAAATGAGTATTATGTAACAAAGAAGGGAGAAGAAGTTACTAGGGAATTTATCACCTCCCCACCAAAGAAAGCACTTGTCTCCTCCAGAATGTCTCGAATCCTAAAAATAATTAGTTTGATTGCATTGGGCTATGGAGGAGTTGTGGTCGTCGGTGCAACCTATTGTTTTTTGTTCAGTTTGAGTTTTGTCGAGTTTGCTCGTTCAAATATACCGACTTTGATTATTGCAGGAACAACACTTTCGGGCATTCTAGTAGGAGTTTTTTTCCGTCAAGAAAGAAAGTCTGTAGCAGAATTAAAGGGCTAAATGAAGATTCAAAGAGAATGATTCTCCTTAAATAGATACAGTTTGAATGTATTTGTCTAATGGTCCTCTTATCGGATGTTTAAACTTGTCACAGTTAGGTTGTTCAGGTTCTACATACATTTTCTTTAAGTAACACCAATACTTGTTCTCAGATAGAAAGTAGTTCTAAACTGGCTATTCCTCAGAAGCTTCTTTCCACTTTTCAATGATTACTTTGTCATCTCCAATTTTGAATGAGATTTTCAGCTTTGTAGAGGTTTTAGTTTTGAATGGAAACATGCTGTCTTCCGCTAATCTCAGTGGAACATAGATTAGATACTTGCCATCTTTTCTTCTAAACAACCTTCCTCTTCCTTCAGAAACCATGTTGTCTCTCACCTCTGTTGAACTCAAAACTAACTAAAAATCATTGACTTCTAATATAAGTTGTGGATAGTTCAGTCAAAATTTTGAACATCCACAATCTCTACATTTCATTCTCCATCAACACATCTAGTTTTGTCTCAATTTCTCTGCAATTCTTGTCAGTAAAGCGTAAAGGAGAACTGTAGTAATTATCACAAATGAAAATCGACCAAGACCAATGCCAAACTGAACGTCCGTCAAAAGCATCAGAAAGTTGAGGAGAAGCACAATGAATAGTGCAAGGACAAATAACTTCGTTCTTGGTAACATGATTACCTCTATCCCTTCCTAACTTCGATTCTAATTAGTTCTTTTGGTTCTGCTCTAACTTTTCCGCCTTGACCTTAAGTATCTATCCAAATCTCTCTTCGTTATCACCCAATTTCTGCCCCGTTTAAACGCACCTAAAACTCCCTTTCTAGCAAGCAAACTAAGATATTCCTGAGAGTAAGGCGTGATTTCACTGGCTTCAGCAAGAGTGAGTATCTCAGGTTCTTCTAAAGCGTTGAGATACATATCTAAAGACCTCTCCACACACCGAGCCACAAAGTTCACGAAAACTGAGGCGTTCCCCAAATCTGCTTCGCTAAGAGCCCTCAAGTACTTAGCACGGTCAAGCTTGGGGATGATAGCTATGAAAGGATACCCATTCTTCATAAGTACTGCATTCATCAGCAACCTCGCTGTTCTGCCGTTACCCTCGGTGAACGGATGTATCTGAACAAAGCGATGATGAAAAACCGCGGCAAGTTCAATCGGTCTAAGTTCATTAGGGTTTTCTCTCAGCCATTCCAAAAGCTGACTCATCCTAGATCTAACTTCCTTGCTAGGCGGCGGCATAAAACTCGAACCAGTTATTCTCACCGCAGCAGTCCGATAACATCCAGCATCTTCAGCGACGTTTGACATAATCAACTCATGCACCCAAAGCACATCATCCTCAGCTATTTCCTTTCTTGCGTCAACAAGACTCTCAACAAAACTTATCGCTCTTGGATGATTTCTTGCTTCCAGACATTCGCTTATACTCTTTCCGCCAATCGTAATTCCTTCTTCGATAACAAGCTGGGTTTCTCGATAAGTCAATGTGTTCCCTTCGATGGCATTGGAGTTGTATGTATACTCAATTGCCATCTGTTCTTTCAGTTTTGCCACTAGTGTAGGCGGAAGAGGTCTCAAGCTGTCCAGCCTCTTTTTCTTACCAAGTATTCTCTCGCGAACCCTTTCATTAATCAATGCCATCGGTTAGCATCCCACAGAAATCAAGTCTATCCAATATAAAAATATATCGGATAACAGCAAATGTCTTCTTATCCGATATGAAAAGCTATCGTATGCACCAAGAAAAAGCGCGCATTAGGTCATTTTTTTTATTAGGTTGTTTATGTTTTCGCCTCTGTAGCCCGTGACGCCTCCGGTTGTGAAGCTCCTCTTCACCTTGCCCTTGTACCCTTTGCTCGGCGGATGCAACCGAAACACCGGCTTTATCCTCGGCAACTTATTAAACTCCACTTTGGTTTGGTGTAAAGCCTCCGCGAGTTCCTTCAGCGACTTGTAACCTATCTCCTTCGCATACTCATCCGTAAGCTTCTTATTGCCCACAAGTCTGCCCCGCTTCCTCAGAAGCAAAGCTATGCTCTCCTTTGAAACCTCGCCCCAAGTCAAAAAGTGCTGCGCCTTCCGCAACATACCAACATAA
>JRER01000656.1_pt1 | contig 21712 bp, 21 predicted proteins | sample 210161 | NCBI WGS metagenome assembly JRER01 (sample SAMN03019618, study PRJNA260268) | marine sediment metagenome | biome: Marine; feature: Sediment; material: Clay; isolation source: clay from marine sediments 136 meters below sea floor depth collected from... | place: New Zealand: Canterbury...
GATATTGGGTAACAGCAGGACAGGGAAAACTACGCTTGCTAAAAGGATCGTGATGGACCTTAAGGACCAGGATTTTAAGGTGTATGTGTTCGATCCTAACAGGGGATGGGGTGATTTATGTGATGTTGAAGTGGGGCCAAGTGATCTGGGCTATGGTTTGACGAAGATAGGTAAACCGTTGTTGTTTGAGGGTAAGAGGGGGGTATTAGTCGTTGAGGACTTAGGGTTCACGTTGCAGCAATTACGTAGGGCGTTGAATGTGGGGTTGCGTAGTGCTAAGAACTTGTTACGTATTATCCTGGAGAACGCTTGTAAATATGGGTTGAAGGTGTTGTTTGTGGCCCATAGGATTGCTAGTGATGAAGTGGACAGCGTGATGTTTCAGCAATTTGATGCGTATGCGTTGTTTAATACGCCTTTAACCAGGCATAGCAGCAAGCTGGTGAAAGAGAAGCTGGGTGTATTGCGTAATACAGTTAAGGATCTCGAGCAATTCAACTATGTGCTTTGGAACGGTGGATCCACCAGCTTAGAATGTGTTGAGGCCTTAGAGAGCCATGTGCGTCTTGAAGAGGACCGTAATTTTCAAGTTAAGCAGATGCTATCTAAGTATGAGACTAATGCTGAAAAAGTGTTGATTTTGAAGGTGCACCTAGGCTTAAAGCATAGGCGTATCATGGAGATTTTAGACCTATCGTATGACCAGGTTAAGAGCTATGTAAGTATGTTGCGAAAGAGAGGCGTTGAAATTGCTGATGGGAGACGTAAACACTATGAGAACTTGTTGTTTTAGCAGGTGTTAGACACGTAATAGCATGGTGTATAATGGGGCATAGGCAGGTCCTAAATAGGATGTAGCCATGTAATAATAGCCCCACACATCTTTTTTTTGTCTCCTGGAGCTCCCTGGTCCTATGGGGGCTTCATGGAGATTTAAACTCTCTTAGTGGATCCAGACGTGTCCGACAAACTTAAATGGATCTATTAGGCTACGCCCTTCACCTTCGCAATGTTTGCCACATCAACACCCATGACCTTAGCAGGATTAACAACACCACTCACCTTACCAGTCCAGCCTGGTGGTGGTGCGTAGAGTGTTAAGCCAAATGGATAACCAGATGGGCTTGAGAAGCTATCGGTGATGGAGCTTGTTATACCACTATGCACATAAATCATGTCATTAATAACGTCAGAGCTTATGAGGTTTGTTCCATCATAAGTTAAGCCACGAATCAAAGGACCTGGGCTTGCGAAGCTTGTGGTAATGGCACTTGTCATACCAGTATGAACATAAATCTTCTCAGCATTCTTATCGCAACTTATGAGGTTGGCTCCATCATACGTTATGCCCATTGAACCAGGACTAACGTATGGGGAATTTGTGAAGCTATCGGTGATGGTGCTCGTTATACCACTATGAACAAAAACCGTGTTATCACTAGCACTTATGAGGTTTGTTCCATCATACGTTAAGCCATGTGGTTGGTTAGCTACTGAAGGTGGACCTGTGAAGCTTGTGGTGATGGAGCTGGTAACGCCACTATGGACATAAATTTTGTTATCAGCATGATCGCAACTTATGAGGTTTGTTCCATCATACGCCAAGCCACTCGGATAACCAGATGGGCTTGAGAAGCTTGTGGCGATAGTGCTTGTTATACCACTATGCACATAAATTTTATCGGTGCCAGAATCGCTGCTTATAAGGTCTGTTCCAAAGTTGCTATCCCAAACCACTACACATCACCCTTAGCTGTTTTACCTAGAAGTTGATTGAAACTCATTAAATCTAATGTCTTGAAGTGGGCACACCTAACTGTTAAATCAACGTAAATCTTGTAACCCAGCTTCTTAGCTCTCAAACACCAGTTAAAATCCTCAGTTATATTACAGATTCCATTCCTGTCATAGCTGAACTTGAACCAAGGGGGCTTCATCTTGCTGTAAACACTACGATGAACCAAAAGAACCGATACGCCCCCAACAGCATCAACATCTATAAGACGCTTACCAGAAGCAAGCTTTTCCCTCGCAACTTCCCAGCCCTCATCATTTCTTTTCATCACAACAGGGTAAGGAATGTTGTTTTTGCTGGAGAAACAAACCCCACCAACTATTCTTTTATTGTGGCTGAGGAGCCTTTCAACAGCCCCCAGAGGTGGAACAATATCGCTATCAACCATAAGCAGATGCGTGAATTTGGGGAGAGTTAGGAACTTCTTGACAATCTGATTACGGTTGCTATCAAGAGGGATCCCATAGCTTAAATCTAAGCCCCAGTCTGGATGGTTCATAATAGTTTTGACAAGCCATGACACCAGTTCAGCTCTAAGAACTCCTGTGTGGGGTACAGCAATTAAAACTTTCATAGCTCATCCCTAGCAACACCCTTTTTTAATTTCTGTTCAATACCAAATTTAGGTGAACGCATTATGCCAATGGGTTTGTCTGCATCAAGCAAGTCTTTTTCTCTCTGTGATCTTTGACCAGGAGCTTTCGATGTAGCAACCAACACTTCTGGCAAAGTTGCATCATCTACTCTAAGAGCTTGAGGTCTCCATGTCTGTCCAAACTCATCTGCCTCTGCCCTAGTTACCTCTCTTATCTCTGGATGGTCCTTAATGTCATCCCAATACTTATCAGCGATGATACAGAGACATTCTTCAACAACCTCGCCAAGATTTTCAGGATGGTCTTCGTAAGCCAATACATCAATCTTTTCGCAGTATTTATCCCAAACTGGCTGTGGATACCTAAAGGAGCAAACGCTAGGTTTCCTAGTCTTGTGGATTTTAGCCATAAACACTTTCACCTTAACTCACCTCAACTAACTCATAGCTTGGATTACCATATTATGTTGGTACCTCTACCAACTCATAGCTTGGATCAAAGTAAACAATGTCTGCTGTAACCACATAACCCAAAACTTGCACCTGATCACCAGCACCCGAAGGCTTGTTAGCAAATTGAACCATAGCCCCAGGTGTCGTATGCACGAAGAGAAGATTTGCTTGACCGTCTCCCAGAGCCCAAGTCCAAGCATCATGTCTGAAGTATCCTTCATGTAGGAGTTTCCCAGCGTTGTTTGTGGTGATTGTCTCCATAGCCATGACCTTCGCAGGCATCGAGGCTACAGCATTCGCATCTGCCAGCCAGTATTTTCCATCGGACTTCATGTAAAGTACCTCACCTGGATCAACATCTTCACCAACCGTATCTGTTGTAATTAACCCTGAACCTGTATTGTCTGAGGCAGGAGCATTTACTAAGCCCAGATCTTTCCCTGTTAAGGGAGATGGGATTTGAGCCAGAGGAACCAATGCAGAAGCATCAAGCTGTAAGAACTTGCTGGCCACATTAAACTCTGTACTTAGAATGTCAGAGAACAGTACGCTGTTAGCTATGCTTAGGTCCGTATATACTATTTTAGTTGCCTTAGTCCAAAGGGTAGCCAAGTCAGCTACTTTCGTGCCGATCTGAGTTAAAACAAGCTTTCCAGCAGAATCTATACCTGGGAACAAGCCATAATGTTGAGCTAGGTTGTGGTCTGTTAGAATTGAGGCGATTGTGCCAGGAATATCAGAGATCTTTGCGATTGAAATGGTGGGGATCTGGGCTACAGCGAAAGCAACGGTGTAGCTTAATGTTTCAACGTCAGGAATGTCAGCATCAGCTATGACGTTGCCCTTACTGTAAGCGTCTCCTGCATCAACAGGGGCACCTAAATTCTTAATCACATACCCAGCCCAATCCTTGTTCACATCTATTGTCAAAGCACTTAAGGTAGTTACTCCTACTGCAACTTTCCATTCAAATTTTCCCGATGCTGCATTATAAGTTAAGGCTTCTCCATCAGCAGGCGAATCTATCGCACTCATTTGATCTGGGGGGATCTCGTAGGCTGCAATCTTAGCATCCACTTCATCAGGGTTAATCTTTTCATGAACCACTTTGACCGTCTCCTTTCTTTAGTCTAGTTCAACTCCTTCCCAAACCCCATACGCAGGGGAAACATAAAGGATTCTTGTGTCAGTTGCGAAATACACATCGCCCTCGCTTGGGAACTCAGGCCTGTTTGCGTCTAGTCCAGCAGGGATCCTACTTGCTTCCACCACTTGAACCACCTCACGTTTAAAAAACGTTCCAATCGCTAAACCAAATAATAATCCAATCTTCTTTAATATATCTACATCAGCACCGTAAGCATCATATTTCAAGCTTATGGCATCAGCCTCAATGGCAAACGCTTTACTCTTAAATTTCCGACTAAGCTTCCAAAGCTCCTCAGCATAGCTCCTATACGTCAGCCTACTAGAGACGATTACGCCTTCCTCATCTAAGATTTTAGCAACCCTAGTGTAAAGGACATCAATGCTGGCGTAGGTTTCAGCTATGGTTTCAGAGCTAAGTTCATGCACAGCCCTAAGCTTAGGCGTAAGAAGGTCTGGATCCGTCTTAATCTTCCATTTCTTACCTCGTTTGGAAGGCATTTTTTAATCCCCTATGATTATTTGACCTACATAGCCAGAAACATCATGTGGGAATATAATGGTATATGATTACTACTGTGGCATTATCGGAATCCCCATCAGCCGTTTGACCGTAGTTTAGCACTAGCTGTCTCGCGCTTACATCTACATCAAAAGCGTTTTCTGTGGTGCTCCCTGATGTTTGTGCACCAGTCAGGGTTACAGTCATAGTGGTTACGCCATCAGTTACAGAAACAGTTACGCTTTTACCATCTCCAGGTGCAATATCTACTGCGAGTACGAGCTGGCTTATGTGGAAGTCTTGGGTAAGTACGCCTGCTGGTATGAACTCGATAACTACATCTACTTCTCCCTTTACAAGTGAAAAGTGGCAGATGTGTTTTAGAGGCATATTCAGCATAAACTTGCCATCCATATCCAAGTTTCCAGTCATAACTCTCGGTCCATCCTTGAGTACAGCATTTGGATATTTAGAATTATCCAAGACTGGAATAACTGAAAGTGGGTGATCTGCTAGAGTTTTTTCGTGAACTGAATGGTGGGCATCAGGAATAGCTGTATGAGTTGCGATCTTAGCGTCAGGTATTGCCACCCATGATCCAGCTATTGCACACAAGTAAAGTATGTTAGTGTCAGTTGCCCAATAGATGTATCCTACCTCTGGGTATGCTGACCTATCAGCATCTAATCCACTACTGACCTTATCTGCCTCAGCCACTTCTTCCACCTCAAGCGTAAAATACTTTCCAATCGTCAATCCAAATAATAATCCGATCTTCTTTAATATATCTAAGTCGCATCCATAAACTTGACGCTTGATGCTTATGGCATCAGCCTCAATACCCAAAGTCTTGCCACTATATTTGTGAGTTAGTTTCCACAGTTCCTCAGTAAAGCTCCTATAGGATACCCTGTTGTGGGCCATAACACCCTCTTTATCTAAGATCTTGGCGACTTGAGCATAAGCACTATCAATGCTTGCATAGGTTTCAGCTATAGTTTTAGAGCTAAGTTCATGCACAGCCCTAAGCTTAGGCGAGAGAAGATCTGGATCCGTCTTTATCTTCCATTTTTTTGCTCGGCGAGAGGACAACTAACCAACCCCACAATTACTTGATTTATACAAGCAGAGGCATCCTTATTAATTTCATGTTCCCAAAAACGATAGACTTTCCAACCATATATCCTTAAAGTCTTGTCTTGGTTTCTATCTCTAATCAATCCATGTGGAAAATTATGCCAGTAATCGCCATCACATTGAATTACAACTCGCTTTTCTGGGATCACAATATCTGGCTGACAAATGCCACACAAAGGAATATGGGTTTGAAAAGCTATGCCTCTACGTTGCAACTCATTTTGCATCTTAACTTCAATAGAAGAATCCTTTGTTGTTAAAACTTGGTTAAGCCTTGCTTCTCGCATTTTCCTTCTTGCTTCTTCTGAAAAGATCCCATGCTTTCCTTTATTCCAAGGAGTACGTCCCCACAGTCTTTTCTTATGTCTTTCAGAAAGAGGAACTCCCTTATGTGCTTCAGACATTTTTTGCCTAGTTTTATCAGATTTAGAGATGCCTTTTAATGCTTCCGAGAGCTTTCGCTTATGATCTACAGAAAAGTGTTTGCCTTTCATTGAACTAATGAGTTTACCTTCAGCAAAAAGCCTTTTTTTAGTTTCAGATATTTTTTGCTTATGTTTTTTAGAAATATGTTTCCCCTTATTCCAGGGTGTGTCTCCTTCCTTAAATGTCAATTAATTCACCCTTTTTAAATGACACTCGTTATGCCTTTGGGTGGACCCCAGACGTTTACAACTTTGAAAATAAACTCTTTGGAGAGTTTAATAACCTCTGCTGGGCTGATGAACAGGCCAGCATAAACATAGTCTGTGTCTTGAACCAACGCATAACAGTTGTTCTCGCCTGATTCTCCGATGTGTTTGCTGTGTGTCAATAGGGTACTCTTGACGATCCTGATTACTTGATATGGTGAAAGAGCTAGGCCTGCGTAAAGGTAAGTGCCATCTTGGCATAATGCACGTAAACTGTTCTCGCCTGTTGCACCAACCCAACTATCAACTTTAGTCATAGGATTCCCAATAACAAACCAGTCAAACCTGTAGGTTGCTGTTACGTTCCCAGAACCTAAAAGTCGGACACATCTGATGTGATCCCATCCAGTTGGTGTACCTATGTCGGCAAAAGAGGTCCGTTGAATCTCGAAAAGTCTCCATCCAGAAAAGTTATCGGTTATTGAATAATAGTAGCCATTAGTTTTGCTGGCGTAAACCTCGTTCCAAAACTCCAAACGAATTGTGGCACCAGTATTGGCTCCATATATCCAAATTTTTACGATGTCTTTAGTCGAGAAGTCTTGATCGGTGTCATAATTGTGGTATGCGTCAAGCGTCTGAGCTGAAAGAACCACCTTGTAAGAATCGTTACCTACTTGTTTTTCTGTTGTATCATCGGTTTCCACCCCAGCTATCAGAACCCAGAAGTCCACACCACCATCGTCAAATATCGTTATTGGGGGAAGAAACGCATCAGCAACATCTATTCTAAGGATCTTGGATGGAGACATATAGAGACCAGCATAAAGGATTCCACCGTCAATTATTAGGACCTCAATACTTACTTCTTCCCCTATTGTTCCTACCCAAGAATCTACAGTAGTCATATCGCTTTTTTGAATCTTGAAAACCTTGGCTGGATCCATACTGAGACCAGCATAAACGAAACTAGCATCTTGAGCTAAACCATGACAAAAAGGGTTGCCTACTGGCGCGGTCCAACTGTCCACCGTAGTCATATCGCTTTTCTGGATTTTAATGACCTTGGCTGGATCCGTGTGGAGACCTACATAAATGTAGTCATCATCTTGAACTAAGGCTGCACACCTATCTTCTCCTGATGCACCTGCCCAACTGTCATCTGTGGTTAGACTAGATCGTTCAAGTTTATACACTTTGGCTGGAACGATGTATAGACCTGGATAAACCATGTATCCGTCTGTGATTAGGGCATAAACATTGTTATCGCCTTCTGGCAATGTCCGAGTTAATACAGCACCCATAGTAGGTCTGCTGATTTTCACAACCTTACCAGGAATGGTCTCTAGTCCAGCATAGAGCCTACCTGTTTCTGGATAATCGCTTAAATCTAAAGCTCGACAGAAGTTTTCTCCTGCTGCACCTGTCCATTTCGTAGCCATTTGCTAGAACATCACCCTTATGCCACATTGCACGTCATTGAGGTTCAAATTATTTTGGTCAGCCCAAGCATTAGCGATTTTAAAGGCGTATGTGTCGTTGCCATCAACTTCTGTCTTAACATCCAGCGAACCCAGCACTATATCGCCCCCCTCTCTAGTGGCTGGTGCTATGGTCCATAGGTCATCTACAAGTAGGATGGCGTTGGTGTAGTTTCCTGCTGCTGATTCTTTAACTTGTACATATTGGTTTCCGTTTAATTTGTTGAGGATGGTTGCGTGGGTGTTTTCAATGGCTCTCATTTTGAGCATACAGATAACTCTTATGATGGTTGCTCCCCCTGGGATCCCAGCCACAGTTACGCTAGGCAGCGTTTTATCGCCAGCAGTAGAGGTTATGGAGACCTCTTCTTGAGGACTACTCCAAAAGTCCATAGAGGAGACAGGGGGATCTATTTCAGTTGGGTTGCTACCTGGCCCAGCCCCTATGAGTAATTTGCCACTTGTCCATTCTAAAAAGCCTACTCCAAAACGCCCACTTGTAATTATGCTTGCTGGTAGGTTTGGAATGTCAGCGACATCTATGAGGTTGCCTTTACTATAAGCATCACCAGCAACCACAGGGGCACCCAAGTTTTTGATTACTTTTCCAGCCCAATCCTTGTCTGCATCTATCTCTAACTCGGAGAGCTTGCTTATGGCTCCTGCAATGATCTCATTTAGTGCAGTAACTAGGTCGCTGTACCATTGGGTTGTGATTACCTCGCCTGTGGCCAGAATTAGATCCTCATAAGCCATTTTTCTTTAGCTCCCTAGTCTTCTGAATCTCCTAACCTCATACATCATAAGCAGCAACTCACGTTCTTCTGGACTGTAAACAACCCAATCCACACCCAGTTGTTTTTTAACCTTACCCCACAATGTAGCTAAATCGTCAAGTTCTTTCTTGAAGTCGGTTTTAGTCATTTTTCCCTCTACGAATAGGTTGCCCAGTTCCCTCATCAATTCATGGAGTTCTTCTCCATGAGTTCTTGCCCAATTATATCCTGGCCATAGTTTTTGCTCGTCAGGGGGTACACCAACCACATCCATTTTAGCTTTCAGCATACCATCAGGGATAGGTATATATTCAGCCATCTCGGTGAGCTTTTCAACGGACACAGCATGGATCTTAGCGTATTTTTCAATCATAGCATCTGCTAACTCTGGATCCACTATGTACTTCTTCATTTCTGTCCTAGTTTCTGCGAGAGTTGCAGCCCCTCTCTTTAGTTTGTTGATCGTTGCATCAACCATTAGCTTATTTGTCTTGGCCTCTTTCTCAACCTTGGCAGCGTCAATAAGCAACTTGATTTCAGCAGATTTCTTACCTAGTTCTTCCAGCTTAATCTTAGCATATTCTTCTGTACGGTAGCCATCCTCAAAGTCATCCAGTAGAGATCTGATGTAGCTAGCCATCTCGCTTTTGATTGGTTTGATTTTGAACACTTCTAGGATTAAGGATACTTCATCTGCTGGAACACCCATTGTTTCGATCTTTTTCTTCATAAGCTCTTCTGGAACCTCAACCATGTCAGCGTATGCCAGTAGGGTGGATATTGAAAGCACGTATGTTTTTGCACGATCTTCAATTAGGGCCTCTGCTGATGCTGGATCTATTCCTTGCTGTATCAACTCTGCTAATGCTTGCTCTTTGGTGATTACCCCTCTGCCTAGTTTCTTGAGTATTGAGCTAGTTTTTCTTTCTCTGACAGCGTAGGCTAGCATAAAGTGGCCTACTTCACGCATTAGGTCTAACTCAGGATCCGACAGCTTACCTAGTCGTTTCAATTCCCCTAGAAAGTCCTCAAATTCAGCTTGTGTCATGTATCCAGCAGAGAGCCTAGCGAGAATACGCCACATCATGTAACGTATCCAGGATCTTACTCTCCTAGTTGTGGATATGTCATGGAGAACGTCTGCTACAGGCTTGTATAAGTCGAAGTATTTGCTATCGAAGGCTAGGGGTATGCCTAAGCCTGATGCCACTTCCTTAGTGCTGGCTTCCAAGCCTTCTGTTAGAGGATCCCACATCATTATGTTGTCTGCGTAGGCTCTGATTACGTCTTTACTGTAGTCTTTAAGGATGTCCATTGCTCTGTTGTATTTTGCACGTATGGTTAATAGACCAACCTCACTTGGCAAATATTTAACCGTAACGTCTTTACCCAGAATCTTCACGGTTGTCAGTTTGCTAAGTGTTTTTGTAATTAAGGATTCAGTTGAGAACCCTTCTTTAAAAGTGCTCATAACTCCTGTTCTTGCACTTGTTCTTTCTTCTGTTAAGGCGTTCATGGCTTCTGCTATGGTTACATCTATAACCCAATCAGGGTGCATACCTGTGGCTAGGGTGATCCTCATTAATTTTTTATCGTCAATCACAGCCCACTTGTACATCCACCTAGCGTCTATTCTAGTTGGAATTTTAGCCATGAGATCTGTCATAATTAGACGGTCAGAAGTGAAGTCCCCTTGCCATCCGAAGGGTGCATAGTCATGCCACTTAGCGTATGGTATAAGTTTTGCTGTTAGGTCTTTGACGCTTTTGATTGGGGTTTTCATGTATTTTTTGCTCATATTTAATGGTGAGGATCCACCAAATCCTAGGCCAGCTTCTTTTTTTGGTTTTGCTGTTACCCATCCGAAGCCTGCTGAGATCCTAGCAATGAACTCATAGAGCCTGTCCATTGAGGGATACCTAAAGTGCAATAGATAGTACATCATGGCTGTGTCTTTGCTGTAGCCTCTCATGGAGATAGCTTTCTGGAAACTGGGGAACGGATCCTCAGAAGGTCCGAAGATGTCTCTCACCATCATCCTACACATATCGCTGCCAGAAGGTAAGTCATAAAGCAGACCTATAGGAAGCCTTCTTGTACCACCAAATCTGTCCACTATAGGAACAAATCTCTCGTCATGCTTCCAAGTGTACCAGTTTATTACGTCATCGCTGAAACCGTAGAGAGACATAGTTTCGACGATGTATTTTTTGAATTTAGGCAACGCTGAGTGGGGTATGTGCCTTCTAGTTATTTCAGTAATCATCATTAGGGTTGGAAGTTCTACTGGCAAGTAGTTTCTAGCCATACTCCCAAAGATCCTAGCGTATGGTTTTCCAATCCAATGACCAATTCCAAATATCATTGTTTTAGATAGCAAATCTGGGAAGGTTTTTAGTTCAGATGCTAAGTGTAGTAAGATGCCCCCAACTGTCATTTTAATGGGCACCTGAGTGCTTACCCCTGCACTCATAAACTGTAGGTGGATTGTGGGTGCGATCTCAACTTCCTTAAAGACTTCACCTGCCCAATAGAGAGCTTGAGCCATATATCTGAATCCGACTTGTGCAAAGAGGATTGCTCCGACCATATCTGCGAACTCAGCCCACTCTCCTTTACCTCTCCCAGCAACCACTCGCTTAGTAAGCTTTTCCATAAAGTTCGTAGTAGCTTTGCTTGTGGATTCGAGAATTGGTGTAATTATGGAATAGAAGGTTGTACCTAAGCTTGCTCCTGCAGTTGAGGCTGCCTTTACGATTGTGCCTGGGCTTCCAGTAAAGGTTTTAGCTATGGATGTTAAGATGAAGGATATTGCACCAACTATTGAATCCCATGCCCATTTGGCAAAGTCTTTAGCCTTACCCCATAACCAACCAGTAAAACCTGTTATGGCGTTCCACGCCAGCTTAGTTATGCTTGCCATTGCCCCAGCCATTGTTGAGAATACATCTGTTACCTTTGTCCATACTTTTCTCGGTAGATCTGTTAGCCAAGTCGAGATGTTACCAAGTGTGTTTACGAAGCCCCCAAGTGTCAGGATTGTGTCGTTTACGCCTGCCACTAGCTTGTTATATGCGTTTGTGAAGAAGGCTTGAACGTTTACCCAGAAGTCTTGGAAGCCTTTTATTCCTGTTTGAATCCAAGCTCCTACAGTAGTACCTAGATCTAAGAAGCCTGTCCAGATTGCATCAAAGAATGATGTAACTTGAGTAACTACGCCTGCTACTAGTGAGCCTAAGCCAGCCCACATTTCTTTAAGATAACCATACACGCTTTGGAGAAAAGTCCAGACGTTGCCTATAGTTGTGGTAATGCCATCAACAACACCCCTCACGCCTGCAACAATGTTATCTATGAAGTCTTGAACTCCTTGAACGAAGGATGTTACGTTGTTATATACCCATGTTTTGACTGCGTTGATGACTGGTTTTAGAGTGTTCACTACCCAAGCTTGGCCTTCTTCAACTAGATCCCAAAGCCAAGTAAATAACTGTCCTATTGGATCTGGGATCCCACCTAGTTCAATATCTGTCAATATTTCTGGAACATCATCTAGCGTAAACTCTGCTAGGGGGATCTCCGCATCCAGAACTTTGACCATAATCTGAGTTTCTTGCATTTGGGATCACCAATGGGATTCGATTACTTTCTCGATCAACTCTCTCTCTTTCTTGGCACGTAATTTAAGTAGTTCTTCCCAGCGATTTATAGGTACAGAGGTAGCATAAGCTTCCTCTATCTGTTGCTTAAGCGTTTCCTCTTCTTTCATCATTTGTTCTCTTATTAGACGTTCAAATTCAGACATCGCTAGGAGCCTAATTATATGGTCCTCATCCATTCTTTTCTCTTCACGTCTCCGTTTCTCCTCTGCCTCTTGCTCCCAGAGCCTTTGCAATATCTCATCGTCTTCCTGTCTCCGAGTTGCCATATTATTTCCCTCAACACTCACTTTAAGCTGCCTTTAACCTGCTTATAGAAGTTTACGATCTCCTCTATTTTAGGTTGTACTGGATCCTTTCTTGGCATCCAAAAGTGTGCTGTGGCAGTTTTAAATTTTCTGTCTAAGATCCGATAGGCAACCCTTATCATTGGGCGACCAGTAGCTGTCTTGTATAGTGCAACCTCTCGAATATCAACTGTTATGCCTTGGTGATGGTATCGTTCCCCTGCACGCACATCTCCAGCCTTCTTTACCTCTTCTTCTTCTAACTCCCCTTCTTTCTTTTCTTCCTCTTTTGATGGGGCTTCCATTATGGATACGCCTTTTAAAAAAGGGGGGTTAAGGGGTTACTTGAGGTTCAACTTTGGCTTTAATTCTGAGGTCTTGCATTTTGTCTATAATCTTTGCGATTTCTCTGGATTTTAAGTAAACGCCACATTTATCCTTCTTTGTACAACCACAAGCTGCCACTTTGATTGACAGGGATGCACAGACTTCCATAAGGCTCTTTAGCATTTCGTTTAGTCTTCGTTGCTGTGCTGTCATCTTAGGTGGAGTTGGGGGGCCAGGTAAAATAGGTTCAATAGCAGGTTTTCCCTTTCCTTTTCTTTCTTTTCTTACCATACTCGACTACACCACAGTAAAGACACTTGTTAATTGTCATATTTAAGGTTGAAGGTTTTTTACGTAACTATTGCTAGAATTCTCTCAAGCAGGTCCCTATCACAGCCAGATCTCACATACTTATCAACAACCTCGGATTCAGTTAAAATCTTTTTCCATCTCTTCCATAAGCGATGGGTGTCATATTTGAGATAGTATATTTCTTGGGCGAAGGATATGTACATCATTCTAAACTGAACTATGATCCCTTCTCGATCAAGCACCCTCTTGACAGCATTTATTATTGTCTGTAGAATAAGCTGATGCCTTCCACCTTCCCAATGGTACTTTTGCTCACGCTGCAACATAAAGACACGTTGATAAAGTGTCTCTTCTGGGCTCCCAGCAACCATACCTGTCCTTTTCCTAAAGTCCTCAACAGAATTGGTGAAGTGATCGCAAAGCTCCTCAGTAGCCATGATCTCTGGAGAACCATAGGGAACTGTAACCCTACACCATCCTACCCTCACGAAACCCACATGGTTTTCGTATAATGAGACAGCTTCGCAACTGATTGGAGTTTTCCAGTCTTGGGGGCTTCGCACATCAAAGTGAGTAGGCATAACCTCGCTTAAACCAACAACAGCCAGCCCAACGTATGTGGTAATTCTGACCTTTCCCTCTATAACAGCCAAAAGAGCAAATATTCCATTAACAACATCAGGATCCATACCTCTACCTATCATCATCTCTCTGATCCATCGGATCCTAATTTTTACAGCCTCATCTGTTTGTGCCCAGAGGTACTTTTCTTTAGTGGATATTACATGGCTGAGATGCCAGCAGATGTTTTCGATCTCTGGGCTGGTCATTGTTCCTAGGGTTGGTGTGTAAGGGTGAGGGGGGAAGTTGGGGGTAAACATCTTGGTGAAGTCTAAGTTATGCCATAGCCATCCAGATGGATCCAAGTTAAAGTTCAGGTGTAAATACATATCCATAAGCATACGGTAGGCTATGCTTGCACCTATATTCAAGTGGATGGATTCAAGTGTTGCTCCCCATTTTAGCATACTCAGGTATATGCCTTTGATAGAGGCCAGCTTACGCAGATACTCAAGTTTTCTCTCAATAGTGTCTTGTTCTGGAGCCATCTAAATCGTCTCATCCTTATTTTTCTAGTCGTGAAAGCAAAAGCATAAAACCTACACAGACGATGCTTACCACACTTGCTGAAAGAAGATGGTCAAATAAGTTATTACCCCTTGGAAGAAACTCCATAGCCTCTTTAAGAAAATTTACCCACTCCAACATCATAACAAGCCCTACAGCCCTATTGACAGTTTTTATAAGGTTCACTCTAAAATCTTTTGTAGCTTTCTTTAGAGCTTCTTTTCTTTCCAAGTTGAGGGCACCCCCTTATCCAACTCAAAATCTTTAGTCCAGTAATTAAAGGTTTGCTTACCTACTTTCTTCGCCCATTCAACAGTTTTGGTTATGCCTTCCTCAAGAGTGGTCTTAGTCTTGTGTCCTAGGATCCTGGCAGCTTTGTTGTTTGAGCAATAGGCTAGTTTTACTTCTTGAGGCCTCTCTTCCTCATGGATTGGTTGGAGATCTGATTCCATTTCAGCCAGTATGAGTTGGGCTAGGTGATTGACTGTTACAACTTCTTGGGATCCTATGTTAATTACCTCACCAAAAGCGCGCGCGCTTTTCATAGCTTTGACGATGTAGGGGGTACAGTCATTAATGTAGGTGAAGGCCCTCTTTTGTTCTCCATCACCATATATGATTGGGGGATCACCGTGAAGGATCCTGTTTATGAATATTCCGACAACGTTTCTGTATGGATCCCTTAATGATTGGCGAGGACCATAGACGTTGTGTGGTCTTATTATTACATAGTTGAATCCGTAAAGTTTGGCGTATATTGGTAGGATCATCTCAAACGCATATTTTGTTATGCCATAAGGATCCTCTGGGTGAGGGGTTTGATCTTCTTTCATAGGCATATCTTTCTGTGTACCGTACACAGCCATTGATGAGGTAAAGACGAAGAACTTAGGATCTCCATATTCTAGCCAAGATTCAAGAACGTTTAAGGATCCTATGTAGTTTACGTTTGTTGTGAATATGGGGTTGAATATGCTTTGGCCCTCAGCAGCGTGTGCAGCTAAGTGGAAGATCACCTCAATTCTTTCGTTGTTTCGATTTAACATAATGCTGTTTGTTATTGTCTTTTTTGTGATGTCTCCAAATCTGAACTCTGCTTTTTTAGGAACATTGCTCATTTTACCAGTTGCTAGGTTGTCCACTACAGTAACCTTATGACGTTGTTCAATGAGTAAATCAACTAGATGAGAACCCATGAAGCCTGCCCCACCTGTAACTAAGATGTTCATAAACTTTCACTACTCAACAGGTTTACCACATTCATAAGGTAGGTGTAGTAAGATTAAGTGCTTCCGACAAACTACACCACCTGGAAACCTTCTAATGGCTCTTTCATTACAGCCTTCAACAGAGCATTTCATTTTATCTCATCCTCAAAATTCTACTGAGCAATGAAGGACCTCTTTTTTGAGCCACACAGAATAATCCAGGTGAGGACCATCTATTTACAGTCCACAGCTCTAGGAGAGTTAAACCAGCCTCTTCCATAACTTCTTTGAAGTATCTGGGAGACCAGTATTCTTCGTATCCATATTTTGTACCGATCACTCGATCCTTCCCCTCTACCTCAGCAGGAGACAGATTACATCTTTGTGTAACATAGTTAATGTCGGTTGCGTTTGGAACAGATAATATACAAAAGCCATCTTTCCTAAGCGTTGAAACCAAGTGGGATAAAACTTTCTTGTGTTCTGAGAAGTGTTCTAAAAGTCCAATCGCAAAGAATAGATCACATTGATGGTGCCATTGTTTCGATATGTCAGCTTCTATAAACTTGACGTTTTTCAAGTCTGCACATCTCATACGTGCCAATTCAATGAGTGTGGTATTCCATTCATAACCCCAGACTTGTTTAAGAGGATGCTTGCGAGCTACATACTCAGTCCAGCACCCATCGCCTGAACCGTAATCAACTATGGTTTCAATAGATGGATCTCTGATGTATCGGTTTAACACCTCAGCTATTTGTGTGTCCAATATTACTAGATGTAAACCCTTGCCTGATAGTCCTTTGAAGAGTTCTGGCCTTCTAAATCCTGTCCATGCTTCTCGATCAGATTTCTTCATTTACATACCTCGCTGATTAATTCTTTCCCCCTACAATATAAAAGTATTCGGAGATCTCTAAGAACTTAAATGGAATTGGAATAATTTTGTTAAAGTCCTCTTTCTTGAACCAATGAACGTGTCCAACCCCTAAGCCCCCTTTTGGTCTTTCTCTTGGCGTAGTAATTATCCATCTATTTGCTACTCTGTCCATATCTCTGAAAGTGGCTTTGATCTGAGCTATGAATGGGAGATGTTCTATAACCTCGCTGCATACAGCCACTTCAAAGGTTTTATCCTTAAATGGTAATGCAGTACAAGAGGCGTGAATGAACTCTCCTTTATACCCAGCTTTTTTCAGTAGGATCCCAGCATTTGAGGCCACATCCAACGCAACATCAGCGTTCAACATTAAGGTTTCTCTAACTCCAGATCCGATGCTCAATACTTGCTTATCGCCTACAAATTTCTTGATGATGTTGTACCTTTTTGCTACGAAGGGGATCTTAAAATAATCGTCATCAGTAGCCTCATTTCGCACAACTTTCCTATAATACTCTTGATATGATATTCCTTTTGGTACACGATAAAGTTCTCCATTCTTAATGGCATAGGGGGGTGTTGGAAATGTTCGCAGAACGAAATTGACGATTAGTGATTCGATTTTCTGCACTTCCATCGCCCAATTAAACTTATTTGATTGAACGATAGCTTTTCTTGAATACGCCTGGTAGCTAGTAGATATTGTTTTAACAGCTTTAATCCAACTGTCCAGGGAGCAACCAACATCTAAGACTATGCCCCCTTCTCCTACAACTTCTGGCAAACCACCACATCGGTGAGCTATGACAGGGATCCCTAGGCTCAAAGCTTCTAAGGCCACTCTTCCAAAAGCTTCATCATATTGACTAGGACATAAGAGGATCTTTGTTAATGCGTAAACTTTTGGCATTTTGTGTGTGTATGGAATAACCTTTAAGTTGTCTTTTTCAAGTGTTGAGTTACCTACTCCTAGAAAGTGTTGATCTGGCATAGCTTTGGCTAAGGCTTCAACTATTTTAGATCCCTTATGCGGATACCAATTCACTAGTGTTAGGTAGATCCGATCCAGTTCAAGTTTTTTTAATGGTAGAATAGGGGGATACGAAACAACACTAGGACAGTTGTAATATCGTTGGACAACTCTTTGAGTGAAAAGACTATTTGATATAAGAATGGCTGCATCCTGGAAGATCCTCTGATACTTCTCTACTATATTGTGGTCAATAGGCTCATGCAGAAGGTTGGTGTGGGGGGGTTTATTGAACAGGTGCCAATATCGAATGAAGTAAATGTATGGGATCCCATATTGCTTAGATAAGTGGTGTGTTAAGGCCCCTTCTAAGGACCAGGATAAAAGTATGTGGGGCTTAAACGCCTCGATCTTCTCTTCACAAAGAGGTTTAAGCCTGCTACCTTGGCTACTCCAATATTTGATACCATTAGCCTGCCCCTGATCTTGAGGTGCATTATGAATAACAGCGATCCTAAAACCCTTGCTCTTAAGGTGTTTTAAGATAATTCTTGTGCTGATCTCTCCACCATGAGGGTTATGCTTCCAAAGGTGATTATGAGCTATCGTGAGTAGCTTTATGACCATAACAATACCCCACAAGTAAAAGGACTAGTCCGCAACTGATTCTAAAGTCTTTCTAAGCTTTTGGACTTGGATTTTAGCGTCATATTTGTCCTTTACGATTTTCCTCATGGCTTGGCTAAGTGCTCTCTTTTTCTCTGTTGATGAGTACATCCATTCTGTTATCTTTTCTGTGCACTCCCACATATTCTTATAAACATTTTGAGGGGGGTACAATTTCTCAGCTACCCCTTCAACTTGAGGCCAATCACGAATTAAAGGATAAACACCTGTAGCCATTGCTTCCAATATTGCTACTCCTTGACTTTCATAGGTGCTATTGTTCACTAAAATGTCTAAGTCTTGATAAAAACTATTCATATCGTCTAAATGTGGTACATACTGAACGTTGGAAAGAAAATTAATCAAGCTCATACACTTTGCTGTTAGTGCTGGTTCTACGCTTGGATCACTTCTAACCTTAAGGGTACAATCTTGGAGATAGAGCATCATATCAATTACTGGAAGAGGATCCTTCCTCTTTTTGAAGTGGCCCACAAAACCAATTCGTTTACCGTAGCTTCTGTTTGGATCATAAGTAAATTTGTTTAAGTTCACTCCATTGTATATTATTATGCTTTTGACTGGAAAGGAGACCATCTTCTTAAAGATGTTTCTGGGATGTTCGTTTACGAATATCATTAGATCTATTTTGCTCCAATCAATTTCTTTAAGCCAAGGAACACCTCTGCCCATAACAGCCATACCATGTAGGCGATTAATGATCTTACAGTATTTGGGCAGGCTTGTGATAGCTGGTAGGTATTTACCACACCATTCAACAAAGAGAAGGTTTACTGACTTCATAAAGGATTCAAGACGCTTGCTGGTGAATGGGGGATCTAAAATAGAAACTGTGTGATAGGACCTTAGCTCTTTAAGTAGATCTTCCATAAAGCTCCATCCTTCGCAAACGATCCCTATTTTCATTATCATTCACGCAGAAATGGAACTGATGGGGGGCGAATACCTTTTTCGGCTGCCTTTCGATTCTCTTCTATGTCTTTTTTAAGTTGAGCTATGGCTTCAGGGGCAGTAAGTGAAGCTATACCTGCTTTATACCTTTCTGGATTTGTGAAGTGTTCTTTTACGTGCAAGAAGGATGTGCAAGGAGTGTATCCCACACTTAACCCATACGCCAAGCACCTCAATTTAAATTCTCCATCATACACACCTCTTAAACCATAGGATCTGAACAAGCCTATGCGTTCAAAAGTTCTTCTGGGTATAATAGTTCCCCCAGATCCGATGTGTTTTGCTTCTTGATACACTACATCACCAAACTTGTGGCTGCGAAGGATTGAGTGTTTCTCATCTGTTTTTTCCCACTTATCTATTTTGATCTCAGGGTTGTTCATCCACTCCTCATAGGTCATGGGTGTCTTGTACCATTTTTTAGGGAAGGCGTAATGTAGTGCACTACTGACATAACCCACTTTTTTCTCTTGCTCAATAGTCTTAATGGCGTGATACATTGATTCCAGCCAGTTAGATGAAAGAATGTGATCGTCTGCCTGGATGCTGATATAATCTCCTTCGGCTCTTCTAATAGCTTCGTTTAGAGCTACGCACCCAACGTTTATTGTTTTAAGGATCAGTTCATCAATTTTGTCTTTGTGTTCTAAAAGATATGATCTTGTACCATCGGTGCTGGCGTTATCAACTATAATGGTTTTAAACGGAAACTTGTTTTTAAAGAGGTTGTGTAAAACATGATTAATCATATAACGCCTGTTCCAAGTTAGAAAAACAACGGTAACATCAATTTTCATAGCTCATCCATCAACAACTATTTTGTCAGCCCATTTCTCCATGAACACAGCTACGTTATGACTTACTTGTTTGCCTCTCCATATCTTCTTGATCTTGCCTGCTGCATACCATTTCGGATCTTTCTTTTTGATTACTGATGTGTAGTGGGTAACGACACTTGTGGGGCAATAAACACACTTGAAGCCTAAATTTCTGACAGCAAAGCAAACATCCATATCCTCATAGTCCATGCTTAAGAATTTGGGATCATGCCCCCCAACCTTAAGTAAAGGCTCTCTTCTGAAAAGCTGACAAGCCCCAGTTACAGCTTGCACATATTTCATTTTGTTTACTAGGGGATGGTTTGCTGGTTTACGTGAAAACTTGTGGTAAGGCATAGGAAGACCGATCCTTTGAACATCTCCAAAATAGCATCCTGCGTGTTGGATTGTGCCATCTGGAAATAGGAGTTTGGGGCCTACTACTCCGACTTTAGGATTTTGCTCCATAACCTTGACTAGTTCCCATAGCCATCCTAAATGGGGTTTAGTGTCCACATTTAAGAACATGATGTACTCTCCTGTGGCCTGCCTCATTCCAACGTTGTTAGCTGGACCGTAGCCCAGGTTCTTTTTGTTGTGGATCACTTTGTATGGAACTGTGTTGAGATATTCTTTCAGCCCCCACTCTGTTGAGGCATCATTCACTATTATGATTTCGTAGTTTGGATACACCGTGTTTTTTTCGATGGCTGCTAAACACTCTTGAATATATCTAAGCGCGTTCCAGCATCCGATCACTATGCTGATTTTTTTTTTTGTCAATTCTGGGTGTTTACTCATTTCTGGGAGAGGTCCAGGATGAACAGGTTTTTGTTTAACGTAGGTTGGTGGTGGAACCTTCTTAAGTCGAAGATGTCTTAAGAGGGGAATATAGACTTTTTTGCGATCCCAATTCCTAGCGTGTTCCTTGGCCATCTTGCAGTATTTCTCGTATTCTTCTGGCTTGTTCTTCCAAACATCTAACGCATCCATCATTAGATCTGCTAGTGCTTCAGGGGGATATTCGTGGAACATCCAATGCTGTAGGCCATGCCAGCTAACCAGCTTTATTTCTGTGTAGCTAAACACAAAGTTGAACTCTTTTGAACTGAACTCTGATAAAGGTGGAAACCAACAATGTATGGCTGGCCTACCTACTGCGTTTGCTTCTAGGGGTGGTAGTCCAAAACCTTCGCAGACGCTAGGGTGAACTAGATAGTCGCAAGCAACCATAAGTTGTAGGACCTCAAAATACCTTTTGTCTCCCATTATGCTGAGTTGGATTACGTTGTCTTGTGGGAACTGACCTTTTGAGTTTCTTTCTGCGTGAAGTAAAACAACATATTCGTCTTTGTGCTTTTTATTAACTATGTCCACAGCCTGTGAAAGAAGATCTAGGCGTTTTCTCTTGTTGTTGCTTCCAACATAGAGGATGAGGCATTTGTTCTTGAACCTTTTTTTAAGCTGTTTTCTCAATTTACCTGATTGCTTAACAGCCATATTGCATAACTCTATGTCCACAGCATGATGTACAACATCTATGACATTGAGGCCAGCTTTTCTTAAGTGATTGGCTGTGAACTGACTATTGGCCACAAAGTCCAGCTTAGGAATATTTGAGTTTCTGTAGTTTGCTTTTGTTGGGATCCCCTCGACTGTAACGTATGAGATGGCTGCTTTGTTATGTGGTTTTTTAGCGTATAAGGATGGGAAAACAGCATCTCCTATTGTGTTACAAAGGGGTAAAGTGAACCATAGGAAGGCTACGTTGTCTTTGTGTCTAACGTCATCAGGTGTTATCGTCTTTTTGAACTCAACTTCGTAGCCTAGCTCTTCAATACATTTTTTGATGATTTGAGCTTGTGTGTTGGTTGATACTGCTGGCAGAACTGACATCAAAACTTTCATAGTTTTCACTAAATCAACAACTAATTGAACAAAAAAATAAAAGGGTTTCGGTCAGCTAGG
>JRER01000076.1_pt1 | contig 21561 bp, 13 predicted proteins | sample 210161 | NCBI WGS metagenome assembly JRER01 (sample SAMN03019618, study PRJNA260268) | marine sediment metagenome | biome: Marine; feature: Sediment; material: Clay; isolation source: clay from marine sediments 136 meters below sea floor depth collected from... | place: New Zealand: Canterbury...
GTCAAAAGGGCAAAGGGTGTATAGATTACTCTTAGGGATCTATACTTATCGATTTTGGAGGAGCGATCGCTTTGGGAGACCTGGAGCGCTACTTTACGGCATCCATCTGGCCCCTCTTGGGCTTGATGGCCATAATCGTCCTCTTTCTCCTGCGAGGCGTCGTCGCGGCTGGCAAACGGAGGCGGAACCAGTTTCTTAGCCGGATGGATACCCTCACCGATCCCAGGAGAAAGACCTCGGCCGAGATCGCCAAGGCGATGAGAGCGGAGCGGGCCACCGACTTCTGGGAGATGCTGGCCCGCCGCTTCTACTTTGGCATCGCTTTGACCTCTGCCCTAGGACTCCTTCTTGTTCAATTCTTGCCCCTAACCACCACACAAAGCCTATACCTAAAATGCGTCCTCACGCTGATCACCTTCGGCGCTACCTCGATCCTCCTCTGGTATTGGCAAGGGTGGGAAGATGACCGGGAGCGAGTAATGCGCAAGAGGCTGCGGCTGGCTTATGAAAGGGACCAGGCTCGCCAAGGTCTGGTGGTACGTGACGAGAGCACCGGGCTCTATAGCCGGGAGTTCTTCCTCCGAGAGTTACGGCGGGAAGTAGGGCGGTTCTTCCAACGCTCCCTCCCCATCTCCTGCCTGATCCTGGAACTGGAACGATTTGACGATTTCAAATCCCGATGGGGAGAAAGTGTAGCCGAGGCCACCCTTAAGCGCATAGGTCAAGCCTTCGAGCAAAACGTGCGCTCCTACGACATCGTGGCTCGCTATGGGCCTAATCGGTTCGCCGTAGCCCTCCTCAAGTGTAAAGGGGGAAATGCCGACGGTGTAGGTCAGCGCGTTGCCGGCAACGTCACCCATCTGGTTCTCAACGAGATGAACAGGAGATATGCTGAACAACTGGAGTTCGTTTGGGTCTTCTGCGCCCTACCACGGAAAGGCAGGACCCCGGAAGCGGCGATGGCTGCGGCGGAGAGGATGCTTGACTTCAAAAAACAAGAACCTCGGCGAGAGCCTTTGTCCTACCGACTTGACACCAAAGAACGAATATCGTAAAGTAGTAGAGAGGTTCTTCATGCCTTCGGAAAAGGTCCAGTTGAAAAGGAGTTTTCTCGAAACCTCTGCTGCTACCACCTTGCAGGCGCTACTAGGTGGTTTGCTGGAGGTGGCCATCCGTGCTACCGAGGCCAACGAGGGCTCCATAATCCTCCTCGACCACGACCTGGAACTCCTCACCATGGGCCTAGCCGGAGGGCCCAAAAAGACCATAGTCCGGGCGGCCAGAAGGCATCTGGGGCGTTCCATCTCCGCCTGGGTGGCCGACCACAAAGAACCACTCCTATTAGTGGGGCCGGCCAAAGATCCCCGCTTCTCCGGCGTGGAGAGAGATATCAAAGACGCGGTGTGTGTGCCCCTCATCGTAGAAGACCGAGTCATCGGTGTCCTTTCCGTCAACAACAGAAGAGGCAGCGAGAACTTCGTCCAAGAGGATCTGGAGAGGTTAACCGCCCTAGCAGAGCCCAGTGCCAGGGTGATCGCCTCCGCCCTAGCCTACGCGGAAGCAGAAGAGCGAGGCTATCTTTGGGAACGGAAGCGCTTGGCCCAAGAGATCCACGATGGGTTGATCCAGGAGTTGACAGCGGTCTTTCTGCAACTAGAGATCTATGAGAGATTGAAGGGCAGAGATAGTGAGAAGGCGGAGGAACAGTTAGGGAGAACCAAACAGCAGGTCAAGGCCAGTCTCCAAGGGTTACGCCGTCTCCTCTTCGACCTCCGCGCCGCCGACATAGAAGAGGTCAGCCTGAAACATGTGCTGGAGCGGTCCGTTAACGAGTTCGAGCGGGGCACAGGGATCGCCGCTACCCTCAAAGTCACCGGCCAGGAAAGGGAACTTCCTCCCCAAACGAAGGGCAACCTGATCGCTATCGCAGAGGAATCGCTTGCTAACGTCAAGAAACACTCGGGTGCCGAGCACGTTCTGGTGCACCTCAAGTATGAGCCAGGAGAGGTAGAGTTGATTATAGCCGACGATGGCCGAGGGTTTGACTGGCAAGAAGCGATACAACGGGCTTGGACAGAGAAGAAGTTTGGACTGATGGGGATGCAAGAGCGAGCCCATATCCTGGAGGGAAACTTAGAGATCGAGAGCGTCCCCGGAGGAGGATCGACCATCAAGGTTCGTGTGCCGGTGAAGGCATCGGAAGTGACTGATGAGACATGAAACCATCTGCGTCCTGATCGCCGATGATCATGCTATCGTGCGCGAGGGGCTCCGCACCATCTTAGGCTTCCAAGAGGGAGTAGAGGTAGTAGGGGAGGCCTCCGATGGCTTGGAGGCCGTTGATCTGGCCCAAAGGCTGCTCCCCGACGTGGTGCTGATGGATATCCGCATGTCCAAACTGGATGGGGTGGAGGCCACCCGCCGTATCAAAGCCCAAAACCCTCAGATAGGGGTCATCGTGCTCACCAACTACGATGACGACAGATACGTTTTCGAGGGGATCGAAGCCGGGGCCAGCGGCTATCTCCTGAAAGACATAAGTTCCGATGACCTGAGCGAGGCCATCCACCGGGTAGCAAGGGGTGAATCATTGATGGCCCCCTCCGTCCTGCGAAAGGTACTAGACGAGTTCGCGCACCGAGCCGAAGAGAGGGAACTGCCCCGCGAGGGGCTCACGCCCCGGGAACTAGAAGTCCTACAAGCGTTGGCTCAAGGGCTGAAGAACGAAGAGATCGCCAAGGAACTCTTCATCACAGAGAAAACGGTCAAGAGCCACCTGGGAAGTATCTTCAGCAAACTAGGGGTGCACGATCGCAGCCAGGCGATACTCTACGCCATCAAGCACAAATTAGTCGATATAGACTGAAGTCCTAAGACCTAAGTCCTATCAAGGAAGAACATAGGTAAAACTAGAGGCTGATTTAAAGATCAGCCTTTTTTGTATGCAAAACTAGACCCTAGACCGATGAAAATCGAGGGAGAATCATCTATGATTTCAAAAGAGGGTTTATGATACGGGTTCTCCTAGTTGATGACAAAGCCTCCATTCGAGAGGAGATGCGAAGGCTCCTCGAACTGGAGGAGGATATCCAAGTAATCGGTGAGGCAGCCGACGGCTGGGAAGCGATAAAGAGGACACGCACCCTTCAGCCCGACCTCATCCTCATGGATAAGGCCATGCCCTCCCTGGACGGCATCGAGGCCACCCGGCTGATCAAGAAAGATCACCCCCAGGCAAGAATCGTCTTTCTCGCCGCCGAGGACACCGGGCACCAGGAAGCCTTACAAGCAGGAGCTGAGGCCTTTTTCCTGAAAGACCACGGCTTCGACGCTGTAGTCAGGGCCATAAAGAAGGCTATGGAACCTCGTCCCAAGGAGAGGATCGAAAGAGGCTTCCGCCTTCAGGGCTGGCTGATAGAGGGCTTCCGACGACTATGGGCCCAGAGCCTAGCCTTGACTATGGGCCTCCTCATCCTCCTTCTGGCAGCCTTGAGCGATCTGGCCCTACTCTTCCTCCCACTTTCGGCCTTGGAACTAATGGCGAGAGCGCTCATTCACTACTCGCTGGCGGCTATCAGCCTGCTCTTCGGGGTCTTCTTCTTCGCCTATGCTCTAAAGTACTATGCCAACATCGCCCTCATCTTGCTCTTTAACGGTGAAAATGGTCTGGTCAATGGCAACGGGCATGTCGAGGGCCGACGCCTGCGCAACGGCTTACGGAATGGCTTACGCAAGATCTTCGGCAACGGCGTTAACAACGCTTTCGCAAACGGATACCACCTAAGGCCAGAGACCCAGCCTTTTGTATCTATCCACCTCCCTCTCTATAACGAGAAGGAGGTGGTAGAGAGGCTTCTCACCGCCTGTACCTCCCTCGATTATGAAAACTACGAGGTCATCGTCGCCGACGACTCCACCGATGAGACGACGAAGATCCTGGAACGATGGGCGGAGCACCCTAGGGTGAAGATAAGCCACCGCCAGGATCGAAGTGGCTTCAAAGGCGGCGCTCTCCAGGTGGCCCTCCAGCGCACCGATCCTCGCGCCGAGTTCATCACAGTCTTCGACGCTGACTTCATCCCGTCCCCAGATGTCATCACCCAGTTCCTGGCTTACTTCTACAGTGGGAATGGGGATGGCCACCGCCTCGCCGACGATCGGGTGGCGGTGGTGCAAGGTTATCAGTGGCACATGCTCAATGCCAGCGAGAACTGGATCACCCGGGGCATCCGCGTCGAGTTCAGCGGCTCCTACGTCATCGAGCGTCCGGGGCAGCAACTGTTGGGCTCCATGAAGATGATCGCCGGCTCCGTCTTCATGATCAGAGCCGACGTCCTCCGTAAGCACGGCTGGGGACTGAGCATCACTGAAGATTGGGAATTGACCCTCCGCCTATACCTTGATGGCTACAAGGTCCTCTACACCCCCTTCATCCAGGCCCCCGCCGAGTGCATCTCCCGCTTCCAGGAACTGGTGAAACAGCGGATGCGCTGGGCGAGAGGCCATACCTTCAATGTGAAGAGATACTTCTGGAGAGTGCTCACTTCCCCCCAGATCTCCCGGCGGGAGAAGGCCGAGTTCCTCTACTACGCTCCCTACTACCTCCAATCCGTCTTCTTCATCATCGGTACTGTATGCTGGTTCATCTCCGAATTGATCCTCCATCAGCGTGTCCCCTACTGGACGGCTTTGCTGGGTTGGTCTCTGGTCTTCACCAACACCTTCGCCTTGGTGATGGCGGACCTCTCCGGACTATTCCTAGAGCGGGGTGTACGCCATAACTGGAGTGGTATCTTCTCCTTTTTGGTCCTGAGCAACCTCTTGGTCCCCTTCCAGGCGTACGCGGCTCTACAAGGGCTCCTGGACAAGGATGAGGGGGGATGGCACCGTACCCCCAAATCGGGCCATATCACCGAGATTCTGAGAAGGCTGAGGCTGGGCAAGAAACTGAGGCGGCTACTGCCCAAAGGGAGGAAGCGTCCAGGCTCCATCGACATAGAGAAGAGGCTGGGGCTGGCGACCAGCCTTCCCAGAGAGAGCGATGAAAGGGAAGACAGCGAGAGCCTCACCCCCCAGGCCGAGACGGAAGAGAAAACCGCCTCCTCTCTGCGCCGAATCCCCGCCTTCGTGCCGCCCGCCTTGATCCCCCTCCCTGGAAGAGGAGAGGCGCTTCTCAACCAAGCCCACAGCGCCGTCGAACGGTTCTGGCGACTCTTGATTGGAGACGCAAAGGGGCAAAGAGGCAGATCTCGTCGTCGGAAGGGGCGGCGAAGGATAAAGCGCTTCAGTCCCGCTTTCTCCCTGGTCGTGGTCATCGCCGCGGCGACACTAGCCCTGCTGGTGTTGTCACAGGCGATCCCCATAGTGCTCGCCGCCCCGGACGTCTTCTACCTGAGGGACACTACCACCAACGGCGCCTCGCCCGCCGGCCAGGACATGAACAACAATCAGGGGTCCACTGAGGACACGCTGACCTTCAACACCGCAGGACAAAACGCCTACTGGTACACCGATATCACCTACCCCACCGGTGGCGACAATGGCGGTATCGCTGCCGGCACCTATACCCTCAACATGTACTTCGACCAGCTCCCCGCCACCTGGTGGAACAGCAACTATCAATACCGCCAGAAGATTACGATTACGGCAGGGAGCGCAGCGGTTCCCAGCGGCTACTCGGTTTCGGTGACCTTCAATCACGCTGCTTTGGTGGCTGCGGGCAAGTCCCAGGCCGACGGCGACGACATTCGGATGGTCTACTGGAACGGATCGGCCTGGGTGGAGCTGGACCGCGTCCTGGATACCGGCTCCGCCTGGAACTCGACCACAACCACGATCTGGTTCCAGACCCAGGCCGCCATCAGCGCCAGCGAGACTGACAACAACTACTACCTCTACTATGGCAACTCGGCGGCGGTGAGTCCCCCGACGAACCGAGCGAACATCTATCTTTTCTTCGACGACTTCGAGGCGGGCAATCTCAACAAGTGGACGGCGGATGGGCTCTGGTCAGTTGCTACTGACCAGACACACGGGGGGACATATTCGGCGAAATATCCAGCAGAATGGGTTTCCCTAAGATACCTTGTTGCCAACCCAGCCCTCAATGTAGACAATGTCTATGTCGATGCCTGGCAAAGGTTGAGCAGCGTGTCGAATAATGGTCTTAACCAAATCCTGCGCAAAGCCTCAGGCGCCCAATCCTCGTACTTGACTAGTGTCCAAAGCTCGTCCGGATGGGATATTTCCAAAGAGATTAGTGGTGCATACACTCAATTGTCTGCTCCCGCAGGAACGGCATCGCCCAATACGTGGACTCGTATTGGAATTGGCATTTACAGTAGCGGAGTTCGGGTCTTTAAAAATGGTACGCAGATCAACCCTGCCAGTGGTTCATACAATGTAGGTACACAATTAGCCTCGGGGAATATCGGTCTTGAAAAGGTGTGGGTGGCTTCAGGCAATTCCTGGTGGGTTGATGATGTCACTGTGCGGCGCTATGTCGACCCCGAGCCGACCACGTCGCTCGGCGCCGAGGCCACGAGCGGCAATGTCCAGATCACCGTCAGCGTCTACCACACCAAAGCCGACGGAAGCGACCCCCAGGAAATCATCACCTCCTCCACCGTCACCATCGACTCCAACACCCCTAACCCCTATGCCCTCGACATCGGCTCCGGCGCACAGCAAACCTTCACCTCCTCCGATCCCAGACGCCTCCGCGTCCACATCAACGTCACATCCGTCAGCGGCGGTGGGAGCTTCACCCTCGCCTACGACTCCTCGGCCAACCCCAGCAGCCTGGACACTCCCGTGGTCAGCATCCTGGAGAAGGTCATCGCCCTCCTCCTCTTCGTGCCCTTCATTCCCCTACTGATGGCCCTCCTCTCCCGACGACGCCGCCTGGCCATGTCGCTCATCACCTTGGTGACCCTGGTCATCTCCCAGGTGGCCTTCCTATCAACAAACGTCTCTCTTGTCTATGCTGCACCAGACATCTTCTACCTACACGCCAACACCACCACAGGCATCAACCCCCCCGGCGAATATATGGACATCTCCCAGGGCACCGGCGGTGCCACCAAGGTCTTCGATACCCCCGGACAAAACGCCTACTGGTACACCGACCTCACCTATCCCATTGGCGGGGACGACGGCGGCATCGTCGCCGGTCCCTACACCCTCAACATGTACTTCAACCAGCTCCCGCCGCCAGCGAACGCGGAGGATTGGGGAAAGATAACGGTAGGCGGCACCAGTACCACGCTCAATCACAGTCGGGCAATGGGCGGCACCTCGCCGAATGAAGACGACATGGTGATTAAGTCTATCTCCATGTACCTGGGCGCGCAGACGGGGAATGTGCGTCTGGCGATTTACACAGGCGGCCAGTTAGATGACCCGACCAACGCAACATTACTCTGGGACGCGGGGACAGTGAACCCCGGCGGCGTTGCTGGATGGTATACCATCCAGCACCCAACTGGCGTTTCCTGGCCGAAGAACACAGTAACCTGGCTTGCCTGGAAGCACAATACTGGCGTGCGCGTTTATGCAAGTATTCAAAGCGCTGAGGCCGGTGATTTCCAGACGGCCAGGGGTCGTAATGACAACAGTTTTAACCAAGACCCCGCTGTTGCTTTCCCAAGCACCTACGGTGAAGTTGGCACATTTACTAATTATTGGTACAGCATATATGCAGCTTATGAAGTGCGGCCCGAGGTCCAGATCACGGCCAGCGTGTATCACACCAAGGACGACGGCACCGACCCACAGGAGATTGTCACCTCGTCCACCACTACCATCGACCCCGACACCCCCAACCCCTTCGCCCTGGACATCGGTTCCGGGGCAGCGCAGACCTTCACCGCGGCGGACCCCCGCCGTCTCCGGGCCCGTATCAACGTCACATCCGTCAGCGGCGGCGGGAGTTTCACCCTCGCCTATGACTCCTCGGCCAATCCCAGCAGCCTGGACACTCCCGTGGTCACCCTCCTGGAGAAGATCATCGCCCTCCTCCTCTTCGTGCCCTTCATCCCGCTACTGATGGCCCTCCTCTCCCGACGACGACGCCTGGCCATGTCGCTCATCACCCTGGTGGCTCTGGTCATCTCCCAGGTGACCTTCCTCTCGACCAAGGTTGAGGCCGCCATCGAGGACACCTCGAGCAGCCTTCATTCGAGCTACACGACCCCGCTCATGGGGGATCCGGCGTCGCCTCAAGTAAGGCCAAGATATGGCCCTGGGGATGAACGCGGATTTCTAGAGAGGCTGGACTTGCGCCAGCGCACTTCTAAGACCAAACAACTCTTTGTCAACGGCCAGCCGACGAACAGGTACTCCTGGGACGGCTCCATAGTTCCTATCCACTACCAGGATGCCCAGGGTGGGTGGCAGGAGATCCATACCGACCTAGTGCCCAGTTCTAGGAACATCCCAGGCTTCGGCAATCCCGCCTGGGAGATGACCGAGAACGAGTACGAGATGTTTGTTCTCGGTGAGTTGAACAGCGGTGTGCCACTCGTCCGTTACGTCGCCAAGAACACCAAGTACTGGGTGCAATTTGCGCCTTACGATTTGCAATGGGCCAACGCGCTGGGACAGACTGAAACCATCGCCACGCCCACGACCACCTCTGCGGTCGTTTCTGGCAACGAGGCCAGGTGGCCCGACGCCTATGCTGCGGGCGTTGATCTGCGCTTCGTCGCAGGCGCCGGACGGATAGGCAAGTGGCTGGACATTGCCAGTCCCTTATCGGCCCCGCCGCAGTTCATCCTGGAAGGCGGCAATCCCGTCCTTGAGTTCATCGAGATTCTGGAATTCCATAAAGACCTCGAAGTTTGGATCAATGGGCAGAAGTGGAATGAAAAGAACGAGGTATCAACTGCTACCGAGATAGAGTTCAGGTCTCCCGATGGGGAAGTTCAATTTGTCTTCCCTGTGGCCATGGGCTATCACGAAGGCGAGGCCGACGATGCCAGCATTGTCGGCACACTGCACCTTAAAAAGCAAGGCCCAAGGCTATATGTAGTTGTCAGATTCCCCCGGTCTTGGCTTCAAGTAGCCACGTATCCTGTGCATCTGGATACTACGGTGGATAAGCAGGTGGGGGCTGGCTCAGACGATTGCTACACTTTCGGCACCACCATTCGCTTGGCCTATACCTATATTTACATTGATCATGACAGCAATGATGTGCACGGCTACGTCCGCTTTACAGACGTGGGCGTGCCCAACGGTGCCACCATTGACACGGCCTATGCAGAGGTCAGGGCGGAGTTCGCGTCCTCGTCGGGCGGCTCGATTCGGATAGCAGGAATTGACGAGGACGATACGGCTACTTTTTCGACCCAAGCCGATGCTGACGGAAGAGCGGTCACAACTGAGTATACCGATTGGTCACCAGGCGCGTGGACAGTCAGCTCTTGGTATCAGACGCCGAGCTTGGTTGATGAGATTAAGGAGATCATTGACCGAGGCGGTTGGTCATCGGGAAATGCGCTGGCTATTAAGATGTGGAACACCGTCCGAACCCGGGTTCGCACGTTCTACTCCTACGAAGAAGGCCCGACAAGTGCCGCCAGACTTCACATCGAATACACAGCACCCCCTGCTGCTCCTTCTAACTGCCAGGCAACCTATGTCTCCGATACTCAGATCGACGTCACCTGGGTCGACAATTCCGACGACGAGGGTGGCTTCAAGATCGAAAGCTCGGTTGATGGGAGTGCTTACTCCCAGATTGGAACGGAACCGGCGAATTCAACCTCCCATTCAGATACCTCGACCTCAGCGGATCACTCATACCAATACCGGGTTAGGGCCTACAATGGCGCCGGAGACTCTGCCTACTGCACGCCCACCTCCGTCATCTACACCTCTCCCGATCCTCCCACCTCCGTCTCCGCTTCCCACACCGCCGATCTAGAGATCACGATCTCCTGGACAGACCAATCTCAGTATGAAGATCAGTTCAGGATTGAGCGGTCAAAGAACGGGGGCCCATATGTCTTCCTGGCCAATGATACTGATGGCAGTCCCTATGTTGATAATACCATTACCCAGCAAGAGTACGATGATGGCGACACCTTCACCTATCGAGTGAGAGCTGAGATCTCCTCGCAGGGCAGAGTCTCTTCCTGGGTCTATTCCAATTCGGTCGTTGTTCCTGAGCAGATCCTAATCTTGGCTCTTATTGCCCCCTTCTTGCCTTGGATTTTGAGAATGCGTTCAAAAAGGCCAAATGCCTGGCCAAGAGCAAAGGGCAGGAGAGTGAACAGGAAAGGTTGAGATGACCGTGACGAGGAAAGGTCTGGAGGCAGGACCGAAGAGTTGGATGCTGGCCATCGGGGTGGGGAGGATAACGGTGCCCGTGAACGCCGTCGGGCTGGTGGCGGCCGCCCTGCTGCTCCCATCGCTGGCGGGCGGGCTGTGGCGAGGGAGGAGAAGCAGGCGTGGGCCGAGGGGCCGGCGGGAGAAACAAGCCTAGAGTACAAGGAGGAACCAGTTGATCGGCGAACAAACGATTGGAGAAAGCCAAAGTACGGTTGAGCCTGGCCGGCCAACCTATCAACTGATACTCATCCTGGCCTCAGTCATTTTGCTCATCTTGCCCTTCATCACCACCTTCAACGAGTTCCTCACCACTATAGTGATGAGGCTAGGTCTCGATGGACTGCTTCAGGGCTGGGTGGTGCCCACCGAGGTGCGGATGATCGCCGTCATCTTGAGGCTCTTCGGCATCTATGCCACTGTCAGCCAAACCTCCCTCTACCTGGCGAAGGGTAGTGGCACTCTACCCGTCTACATCAGTTGGAACTGCGTGGGCTGGCAGAGTTTCATCCTCTTCGCCATCACCCTTATTACTGGGCTTCAGGGCCCCTATACCCGCCGTAGCAAGGTGGAGACGGTGATTCTGGGATTCTTGGGCACCTTCCTGGTGAATCTATGGCGCATAAGCGTCGTTTGCGTCGTGGCCTACTACGTAGGGCAACTCCCGGCCGTCATCTTCCACGACTATGGCGGCACCATCCTCATCCTTCTTTGGCTCTTCGCCTTCTGGTACTTTGCGCATGGATATCTGTTAGAGCCCTCTGAATACGAGGAATCGATGACAGCTTGAGTTCTAGTTCTACGATATAAAAGGGCCGCCCCTTTCACTCCCTTGGAGTTACGAGCCTCCTTCCCTATTCACTTGAGAAAACCCCGGAACAGTACTAGGAATAGCAGCCAGGATCCCGGCTTGGCACGAGAAGAGCGAGTTCCTATTGGGTTCAACCAGAGGACGCCCCGACGAGAAGCGTGCACGAAGAGTCTCCACCGCGGTCAGGCATCTCTTCTATGTCGCCATTCTCTCGGCAGAGAAGGATGGAGGGACCAAGAGTTATCACGTAGCCCCTGGCCACCCGGAGATCGTCTGGTAACTGTCCTCGAGCCCCTGAAACGTCTCTCCCAGGAGCCCAGGGAGGGAGAGCGAACACCTTGCTCTCTCGCCCTTCGGAAGTTAGAAAGAGCCCTCCCTTGAGGAGGGCTCCCCTTTTGTGCCCTGTGGTCCTAGAGGGCCAGATTGGGAGATCACACCTCTTCTTTCTCCCACCACTCCCGCACAGGCGCGAGGAAGGTTGTCGATCTACGGAGCGCCCTAGCCCCAGCACGTCTCCAGGTGGGGGGGAGCATCCACCCTTTCCAAAGGTAGAGGACCAGTGCGGCGAGCGTGACAAACGATATAGCCGCAGCCGCTTGCTCTAGGGATGACTTTCGATACTCAAAGATGACCTGGACGGGATAACTGGTCCCTTGGGGGATGGGCACGTACATGAACTCCGGCCCAGCGCGATAAATTTTTGCGCCTTCTTTTTTACCATTGCGCATGATATGGGCATGCCAATTCGGAAAATAAAATTCTTTAAGCAATACCCCTGAAACTGGTTTTTTTACTGTAACAACCCTCTTCTCAGGGTTCACAAATTCTGCGGAAAAAGTAGCCGTCTCATAGATAAGACTATTGTTGTCTTCAGGATATTCAAAAATTTCCAGTCCCTCTATTCTCCCTGCCCAATTCAAAAGCCTTCCCCAGAGTTTTGATTCTTCCTCATTCGTATAAGAGTCTATGTGATAAGGAAGGTTCATCCCGGACCAAACGACGCGGCCTTTACCAAAATCCCCACCAGCCAAAATTGGTCTATCGGCCTCTCTAAGGAAAACTCTCGCCCAATCTCTTGTCCCTTTAGCAACCGCCACCCCCCAAGGACCTTCCAGAAACACCGCCTCACCAAATTTAGATAACGCGATATCCCCTAAAGCTTCTTCACCATCAGCTGTCAGACTGAGCCTCCACTTTTTCCCGAAATTGGCATGCTCAACCCCGTAAACCGGCAAAATCTCGCCGAAAAACCTCTCCTCATCGGCAAACATGTTGCTTTCCATCACCACCCCCCCACCATTCTCGACGAAACTTTTAAGGAGCTCCGCTGCCCTTCGGGAGTCTCTAAAGCGATAATCGTAGAGGACAAGCACTCTAAATTTTTGAAGTTCATCTGAACTGTAACTATCTATAAACTCGTCCCCATGGATGGGAATAAGATGCCGGCTGTTGAGATTACTATAAGCAAGGGAGCGGAAGAAGACGTTGTATGATGCCTTTTTGCCGATGAATAAAATTGACGGACTATCTGTAGCAGCAAGGATTGGAGTGGGTTGCCTGAACTCACACCCATCGAAACCAACCCGATCGATATCTAAGCAACGATAAAATTCCGGCTTGGAGATGTACTTGCCGGCGATATCTCCCCCTTTGAGAGCCATAAACTGCTTCACCCCCCACCAATCCATTAAGAAGTTTGTTTCCTGATAGTTATCCTTTTGATGAAAAAGAGAGTAGATCAGATAGAACCTCTGCTCCTGGTCGACAACCCCCTGCGCGAAGTAATCACGTGTTTGTGGTACGTAAGGAAACCTAGTGTTAAACCATCCCCCGGTACCCGCATCCTCCGTCCCAAGACGAAAGTTAAATTGGTGGTCAAGCCCAACCATCATCTCTTCCACCATTTGGAAACGTTGCGCGGAATAAGCCTCAGTTGGACAAAAACGATCCGCACCTAAACTCCCCATCACATCTACTAACTGAACCTTCACCCAAAAACCAACCACTAAGATCACTAAAAGAGGGGGGAGCAATCTCAGTTTGCCGGTTGGGATCGATAGAAAAAGTAAGATCCCCACTAAAGGTGCTACCAGTATAGCGAGGTAATGAAGCATACTGACGGGAATGCCCACAATCACGCACAAAAGGTCAAATGGTCCAAAAATCCCCTTAACGAAGATGAGAAGGAGCAAAGAAAGAGAAGAAAAAATTAAAATCACCTGGAAGAGAAGGGTATTTTTGAGCAACTCTTTTCTTCTAAATGAGAAGACCGCTAAAAATAGAAGGATGACCAGAGGAAGCAAGAAGGGGCTTAGCTTATTCAAATAAAATTCGTTGATTCCTACCTCTTTGTCCAACAGATACAAAAGATCGGTCCAAGGCACACCTCGAGTACATTCAGAGATATCTCCCAACCACTGAGCGCTTGGTTTGGTGGCCAAGAAAGGCAGACTAAAGCTTGAGCTTGCCGTTAACAGGATTGCTGGAATGAAGATCTTAGATAAAACGATAAGCTTTTCTTTTAGACCCCTAACAACAAGAAGACCGAGTAGAAAAACTAATAAAAAGGATAGAACGCCAACAATAAAGTGGCTTAGAAACGAAAGGGCAAGAAAAACTGCCGTTAAAACGCAGGCCTGCTTATCGAGTGTTTCTCCCTTCTTCAGGGCACGGATAAAAGACCAAGGGGCCAAAACTAAAAACGGGGTGGCAAAAGCCCTAGCGTAAGTGCCGCCTGCAAAAGCATAGCTCCAGGAAGCCGGGGTTAAAGCGTAGACAAAGGCGCTTACTAAAGAAACGATTCTACTCTTTGTGAGTTCCCAGACTAAAAGATAAATTCCAACCGCCGAAAGGGCTACCGCTAAAACCCCTGCGCCTGTTAGAAGAAGTCCGATCTCGATTCCTGTTTGCTGGTGAATGAAAGCTAAGGGGGGATAAGGCAAGAGGGGGTACCTCAGAAAGTGAGGCATTCCACCACCCCAGGAGTGAACCCAATTAAAATGAGGCCAGAACTCGGCAATTACCTTGACTTTAAAAACATGTCCAACGGCGTCGTTTCCCCGCGGATAACCCGTCCAGATGTAAAGAAGATAGCTTACTCCTCCTGCAAAACCAGAGATAAGGGCGGAGCTTAAGAGGTGCGAAGCAGTTGAAATTAGCTTTTTTGAGAACTTCATTTTGGTAAGATCTCTCTTAACAACCGAAAAGGAAGTGTTATCGAATAGCAAGCGGCGCCAGCGTAAATAACAAGGTAAAGAAGGTAACCCGCCATCGCTGATTTAACCGCAAACAAAAGCCCCTTTTCGGAAAAGATAAAGCGTAAGAATCGTCTAACGAGATAGAGATGGGCGAGGAAGAACACCAAGGCCAGCCAAAGAAAACCATGGGAAAGCAAAGACAAGATCAAGGAAACAAAACTAAAAACTGCCAGCATTCCAGCTAGGGCCTCGTGTCCGGTTGTTGCCACCGGATCGAATTTTAACCTCTTTAGAAAAAGCGCCGTCCACAGGTAACTCCTTCGAAAATAGCCCTTCGCAATCGAAGAAAAGCCCCCAAATTCGTGCTTTACTATCATCTTGTCGTCGAAGCGGATAGGATATTTTTCTGCAATCTTGTAGGTTAGCTCGATATCCTCAACATCGGCTCCTTTATAGTTGGAATTAAAACCCCCAACCTCATCAAAGATATTTTTCCGTATGGCCGCAATTCGGGGACTGAAAAGAAAATAAAAACCATCACCATCTCGTTCATGAATCCAGTAACTCCAATCCCTCAGAGCCTTAAAATTCGGGGAAAAGGCAGAGCTCTCCTGCTCCTTTGACCAAACCCCCGTTACTGCTTTAAGTTGGGGATCCTTCTTAAAAGCGCTTAAAACCCTCTCCAACGTTCCGTTAAGAGGAACAACGTCCGAGTCCATAAAAAGCAAAACGTCTCCTTTTGCCTGTTGCACCCCCAGATTTCTCGCTTTTGCCGGGCCACTGTGCTCTTTAAGCCTCAGGAACTTAACAGGATAGCGCTCAGCCACACTGCGAGTTCCATCCGAGGAACAGTCGTCCACCACCAATACCTCAAAACCGGAGAGTTCGGACGAAAAGATAGCCTCTAAAAGCCTGGGCAGGGTCTTTTCGGCATTTCTGGCAGGGATAATGATTGAGAGAAATGGCTTACTCAAGTCGGTCTCCTTTCGGTTTAAGCGCATAAACAACTAGAGTGTCACGTGGAAAAGGAACCCTAAATTCAGGCAAGGGCCCAAGAGCCGCTCGTGCCAAGTTGGCCAACTTGTTAAGAGCGGGGTTTTTAAAGAAATACTTTACCAGACCCAAGAAATGTCTAAGAGGATAAGTACGGACTTGATCTGGTATAAATCCTATCTTCTCAAAACCCACCCTCTGCAGAAGATTCCTCATTGTTTTTTGGGAAAAGAAGCAGAGATGTTCTTGGTGTCGGTAGGCAAAGAGATTTTTCCCCATGAGCTTCCTTAGACAACCGTCCTCATTAGGAGTGGTGATAAGGACCAATCCATCTGGTTTTAGTATGCGAAAAACCTCTTTCAGTTCATTTAAAGGGTTGGGAAGATGTTCTATCACTTCGAAGATGGTAACCACATCGAAGGATGAATCAGGAAATTTTGCCTCAGACAAGGTTCCCGAAAAAGCGTCTAAACCGTGCTTTTTGGCATACTCCACCGCGTATGACGAAACGTCAACTCCCTTAGCCTCGAATCCCCCTTTTTCGGCTACTTCTAAGAAAAACCCATACCCACAACCGATATCCAAAATTCTTCCCTTTTTCTTGAAGTTCTTAATAAAGTTCAACTTTTTCCCGAAAGACTCTAGGAGCAGGGGGCGCTCATCAATATAAGAGCGATAACCGATGCAGGTATCCCCCCCGAATTTCTCTGATTCAAAATAACGCTCGTTGTAAAGCGCGTAAAGATCGTCGGGTCCTGGCTGGGGATCAACGTGAGCTAAACCGCAACTTTTACAGCGGAGGATCTGGCGATCTCCTTTTTGGGCAAAACTCTCTTTTTCGTCCCCCCCGCACAAAGGACAGACTTTAAGCTCGATCTTTGCCATCGTTTTTGCACCTGCTATTTTCTAATTCAGGCGGAGTATGGATCTCATCGAGCGTTTTAGGGAGGCGGTTTTTCTCGTCATAGGCAGGGATGACGATTGAGAGGAAGGGGTTTGCTTCCACTTAGTATCACGCTCCCCACTTAGCCATCACCAAGAATCCGGCCATGATCAAAAGCGTCCCGACCAGTCTTGGAAGAGTAAGCTCCTCGCCCAGAAAGATCCAAGAAAGGAGAAAAACAGCAGCGTAGCTCAAGCTCAAAAAGGGATACGAGTACATAAGATCGGTTCGCGAAAGGACAATAAGCCACAAAAGCGCCGCCAAGAAATAAAGTCCCAAACCAAAGATTACGAAAGGACTCGTGAGAGTTCTAAAAAGCGAGTTAGCGATGGCAGAAAGAGATGTCAGATCTATCCTCCCAATCCGGTTCATCCCAATTTTGAGAGTAAACTGGCCGGCAAGACCTAAAGCCAACGTTAAGAAAATTAAAGCCAGGTTCTGCAACAACTTATTTCTCCTTAGTAGCGGCAGCTATCAAGATATCGCCGAAATTCATTCTAACACGGAGACCTCCAAAGCGGAGCAATCCCACAACCCTTTCCAGCCCGTGAAAGATCGGATGATAACTACTTAAACGCTCCTTGAGGAGATAATCGATCGAAAAAGTCCGGCCTTGAGTTTTCATTTCCAGCACCTTAAACCCCGCTTTCTCCAGCATCTCAGTTAAAGTCTTAGGGGTAAAATAAAAGAGATGGCTTCTCGTCAGCCACGGCCATCTGGATCCTAAAACCTTGGCCGCAAAGCTGGCGATGTTCACCGTACTTAAAAACAGGAGTCCATCGTCTCTTAAAAGACAGTTTACCTTCATCAAACTGTCTAACGGCCTGACAAGGTGCTCCAGGACATCCCACATTACCACAACATCGTAAGGACCCGACAACCTAACTTCCGCTAAAGTCTTTGGCTGGATCTCCACCCCGAAATTTTTCCTTCCGTAGTCTGCTGCCCAACGTGAAGGTTCAATCCCCTCAACCTCCCACCCGTCTTCTTTTGCCACTTTTGAGAAAAGTCCTATACCTGCCCCAACCTCTAACAGCTTACCTTTCCTTTTGTAATGCTCTATCCACTCTAAACTCTTTCCAAAAGCCCTCTCCCTTTGCCCCAACTCTTTAAGATAAGTTTTATCTTTGGCCTCTCGGTAAAGTTTAATGATCTCGCTTTCCTTTACTCCTGTTTCCGACCGGGAAAATACTAACCCACAAGACTTGCAAGAGAAGATGGTGTCATGTTCTCCCAGAGGATTGGTACAGGAGAAATCCCCCTTCCTGAACGGCTTCTTTCCGACGTTCGATTTGTATAGAATCCTGATATCCTTTGATCCACAAAGATGGCAAGCCACTTTTTCCCTTTTACTTCCATATCTTTCGATAAACTTTCTTTTGACAAGCACTCCAAGTGTTTGGGCAACATAAAGAAGTGAATTGAGAACATCCACCGATGAGCTCTCCTCAGAGTAACGGGTGGGGATAGGAATCTCCACGATCATAAAACCTAAAAGGACGGCATCGATCACCATCTGGCTATCGAAGACGAACTTGTTGGAATAAGTGTGATAAGGAATCGCCTCTAAAAACCTTCGGCTGTAAGCCTTGTAGCCGCTGTGCAGTTCCGTGAAGTTAGTCCCCAGAAGAAGGTTCTCTATCCCGGTGAGCACTCTATTCCCGATGTAGCGATAAAGTGGCATCCCCCCAGCGAGGGGATCGCCTCCTTTGGCAAAACGAGAGCCAAAGGTAAAGTCCGCCCTTCCTTCGAGGATAGGCTTAACCAGATCGGTGAGCATCTTCGGGTCATACTGGTAATCAGGATGGAGAAGGACAATAATATCTGCCCCTCGCTCGAGGGCGGTATCATAGCAGGTCTTCTGGTTTCCGCCATAGCCTAAATTCTTCTTATGCTCGATTACCTCAATTCCCAATTTTTCAGCGATCTTGACCGTATCATCAGGAGAGGCATCATCAACTAGGATCACCTCATCCGCCAAACCTGGAGGAATCTCGCGATAAGTTTTCTCTACCGTTTTAGCCGCCTTAAAAGCTGGCATAGTAACAATGATCTTAGGCTTCTTCATCTTCTCTCTGGCGATCTTCCTCCTCTTCTTCCCTCAAGTTGTTAGCCAATCCTTCCGGGGCGGAGCTCCTCAGGAAAACGATCGACAGCAGAGCTGTTCCCAAGGTTATAAGGTAGCCGAGGAAAACATCCATGGTCGGAGAAAAGCTAAGTGTCAATTTCCCCTCCTTTTCCTTCGGCTCTACAAGAATAAACCCAATCGGATCTTCCTTCAGGGGAACCCTTTTCCCATCCTGGTAGGCCTTCCAACCGGGATGGTGACTGATCCTTAGCAGAACCTCCTCCCTCCCTGGGTCAAAGTCTCCAAGATCAACTTCCAAACGACTCCAACTCCCTTTAGGATAAAGGTAAGAGAGATTTCTCGTCGCCGGATTGTCTTCAGTGGCAGCAAGGTAACTGTCCAACCTTTCCTGGGCCAAGGTGATTAAGCCGTTAGAGAGATCTGCGATCTCTCTAACCTGCCCCAACCTTTCCTTCTCTACCGCCAATGCCAGAGATTCTTTCTTTAAGGGGACTTCATAAACTGTATCTCCTTGATAGACGAAGGCCTCCCTTAAAAGCCTTTCGAACTTATACGGGTCCTTGAAATCGTGGTAATAGGCTTTGGATTCGGGAAAGTTGACAACAATGTACTTTGCCCCCAACGCTTTGAGCCACTTTACCGCCAACTCCCCGTCTTCCCCATAATAAAGCTGATAGGTAAGATGGGCCCACTGTGGGTTTAGGCCGCCAAAGTCCCCTCCCTTTCCTCCCCGCAGCTGAGCGACATCGGCAAAGTTGTTGAGCCAAAAAGCGTGGGTTCCGGTAGCGTAGATCCGCGATCCCCTGGCGTTCTTCGAAAGCCACTGGCTGACCTGGTATTCCGAAGTGGAAACAAAATCCGAGTGGGGTCTGATCAGCTCCCTCATATTGTTGACCTGCGAAGGAAGAAGAAGGAATCCACCCCCGATTAAAATTCCCAAAAGAACAACCTCAATCAGTCTTTTTCGCTTGGCAAAGAAACTTATGATCAACGTTCCCAAGCCGGCAAGGAAAAGGGCAAAGGCAAGCTCTAATTCGGGGATCAGCCGAGGAATGGTCCTGAACGGGAGCGGGATAAGGGCCAAGTTGTAGCGGAACCAACCATAAATTCCGAAAAAAAGAACCACAAAAGAAATCACCCCCAAAACCAAACCGTAAAGACCAGGCTTTCTCCTAAGGAGAACCCGGCCAACGCTAACGAAGAGAAAGATAAGGGGAGCCAGGATCACCAAGAGGAAGACTGGATTCTTATAAATCCCCGAGAGAAGACCACCCCCCTCTCCTATCCCATATTCAAACCCCGCCTTTAGGAAGGAGAAGTTGTACCAAAAGGAAGCCAGACCAGCAACAAAGAGACCAAAGTAGAAGGAGATGAGAAACTTCGTTTTTGCCGCCCCCCTGGCAAACTCAACAAGCAGAAGCAGAAGGATCAAGAAAAGGAAGCCGAAAAAGGCAGTCAGATTGGTCAAAAGGATAAAGAGAGTAAAGGCTAAGGAGAGAAGCCAGTTAACCCTTTTCTCTGGAAAGTTCACCAAGCGGATAAAGAACAGAAGGGCGAAGGGCGTAGCCGCTAGACCCCAGATGTGAGGTCCTTCGCCAAACATCGTCAAAACCACTAACCGCCAAGGCGCCTGTAAACCTAGAGTGTTGGTAAAGGTGTAAGAGATTGATGGCAACAACGTGTAGAGGAACACCACCCCGAAAGATAGGCCTTGCTTTTTAGTAGTCTCTCTCACCAAAAAATATACCCCCACCACCCCTAAGACATAAAAGATCGCCGCCAGTGCTCGATAGAGCACCGAAAGAGAAAGGCCGGTGAGAACTTTCCCCAAAGCCAAAGTAAAGGGAAGCACTGGCTGGTATGTAAGGTAGAAGGGAAAACCGAGATACCAGAAGGGATGCCAGGAGATATGAGGAAAGTTTTCAACGATAAATTTCGCATCGGCTAGGAAGACGCTCTCAATCGAACCGGGGAATTGGGTGTACTCCCCCGTGAAGAGAGGGTAAACAAGGTAGAGATTAAGGAGCATAATCACCAGGGGCAGAAGAAAGCGGAGCCCCATCACCTCCTCCAGCACGATCCGCTCCCCGCCGCCTGAGTAGACGAAGCCGCAGTGGAACATGGCTATTCTCAAGCGTCGTTTCTCTTTCTCCTCACTCATCCGAAATTTACACCCCCTAGACCGAACAAATGGCTCTATTTGCCCTTGCCCTTCTCTCCCAAGACGAATATCTTGAGTTGCCCGTTGCCCTCATCCACCAGCTGTAGAGGCATCTCCTCGATATCCTTCGCCTCACCGAACCACTTCACCAAGTGCTTCGAGAGCTCGACCAGTCCCGTGCCTGTGACCTCGAACTCCGACTCTCGTTCCTCACCCTCGGCCGCCGAGCCGAACCTCAAGACGAAGCCAAAACCGTCCTCTTTGTTGGCCCCCAAGTCCTCCAAGGCGGCGGTCAGAGTGGTGATCTCCCGATAGGGGCGCAGCATCTCGCGCAGGATGGTGGCCGCAGGGGTGACTATCTCCACCCCCTCTGGCTCCACCACCACGGCCGGGTACTCGACCTCCGGCTCCTCTTCAATGACTGGAGCATCCAGCCCTTCCTTCACCGGTGCCACAGCCTCGGCCATGGCAGGCTCGGACTCTCTCCTCCATCCCTTCCGTCCATCGCCCGTCAGCCGTACCTTCAACGTAGCCAAAGCGACGCTAAGCGCGGCGAGCGGTTGGCTTTTCTTAGGGAGGGAAAGCAACTCCCTTTCGACCTCCGCCAGAACCGGGCCGGTATCGAGTTGCCCCAGCAGTAGGGACTGTAATCCAGCCTTTTTTCTCGAAGCCCTAGGTCTGTCTGCTTCCGGCTCTCGCGCCTTGGGCCGCCCGGAGGGGCCCAGGAGGGCCTTGTCGGCCTCACCCAATGCGGGAGGCGCCTCTAATTGGGCTTCCTGGGCAGCCCGAAAGGCAAGCCTTCTGCCGCCTCGCATGGCGCCACTGGGGCCCTTCTTCCTCCCACCCTCTTTGGAAGCTGCGGGCTCTCGTCTAGGTGGCACAGCCTCCTGGCTGCGCTTCTTGCGCTTGGGAGGCGCCTTCTCTACTTCGGCCAGTGCTGCAGGAGCCTCAAACTGGGCTTCCTGGGCAGCCCGTAGCCTATCTCTCTTACTAGCCACTCTTCTCCAGCCTCTTCACCAACTCACGGGCCAGTTC
>JRER01000030.1_pt1 | contig 21410 bp, 22 predicted proteins | sample 210161 | NCBI WGS metagenome assembly JRER01 (sample SAMN03019618, study PRJNA260268) | marine sediment metagenome | biome: Marine; feature: Sediment; material: Clay; isolation source: clay from marine sediments 136 meters below sea floor depth collected from... | place: New Zealand: Canterbury...
TCTTCGCACGACAATGGCTAGTATGGTACTTTTTGGGGTTCCCCCGGAAGAATACTGGTCCTATGTCATAGCAGACTTCGATAAGGAACCCTCCTCATTCTGTTACGCCTTTGCCGAAGACTATCAGGCTATACAATACTTTCGACTTGACCCTCCAGCTACACCTAAGGATTTGCTTTTGAAACAGATCAAGTCCTTCTTGGCTGCTGGCCTGCCGTCGATGTTTGGGTTTACTGTGTTTAGTTCTATCAGCCAAGCCAGGGACGATGGAAAAATCCCATATCCATGTCATGGCGAGAGAATCCGTGGTGGTCATGCCGTTGTGGCGGTGGGGTTTGACGAGGAGGTCAAGATTAAGAACACAACTTGCGGAGTACAGACCGCTGGAGCGCTGCTTGTAAGAAACTCTTGGGGCACAGGATGGGGCGACAAAGGCTATGGTTGGCTGCCATATGAGTATGTCTTGAGGGGACTGGCAATAGATTGGTGGTCACTTCTTAAGAACGAGTGGGTTGATACAAAGGAGTTCGGACTCTGAGCTGAGAATACTGTGCCACAATTCAGGTTACGAAGCTCTACCCCCAATTTGCAGGCGACCTCTAACGTGCCTGAAGCCTCAAAACCTTCCTCAGTGTTGAAGTCGGGAAAATCATATCCTGCACCAGCTCCCTCTCCCATGATCACAGACCTGGGCCCCAACTTCAAGAGCGTCTTGGTCACAGCCTCGGTAACCCCCAGGCATTCGTCACCAGGCCACTACCTGAATGTGCTGGCCTGGCCTGATTAAGTTTGATCAAGACCCTGGAGTCATCTTTGATGAGCTCTTCCAGGCCACTTGCTAGGGCGACTGCCTCACGGACAGCAGTTTCGGTGTCGTGCTTCTCCACTTTGCTGATGGTCACTCTCTGTTTCATTATTTTCACTTCCGTACACCGAATTCATCTCAGAGGCAAGTTGGTAATTATTACCTTGAAGTCTACTTTTCCCTTGACCTCTTGTCAAAGAGTCGTAAGCTTCACGAAATGACGCTGTGTGCAATCCATTGCGTCTGGTGGAGCGGAGAAATTCTGAAACACCTGACACCATTGACATGAATGGCGAAAACGCTATAAGCTGACTTGAAGCGGATGTTGGGGATAATGAGCAGTCAATCCCTGAGAAGAAATTAAAGACGGGGGTATAGACATGGGTACTAGAGGAAGAAAAAATGTGAAGAAACCCAAGAAGCAAATATCAGAAAAGAAAGCAGAGAAGGCAGAACAAAAGAAGCGATAAACGCACTCACAACGGCATTTAAATAGCGCTGATCCCCAGGCACGACAATCGCCTTTTTGCTCATTAGGTGACTTTTGTCCATTTTGTATAGCTTTGGCAGTTGGAAGCAGTACCTATATCATCACTGGAGAGAGCAGACGGTTGAGTGTCTTCCTCGGTACGATAGAGTGGAATGAATATTCAAATTGAACAGGATAACTACATACTTCATCTTCAATATTATCAGTGACCAACAATTGTCCAGAGTGTTACCTGCCAGTTGCTGGATAGGAACTTTGTTGCTAAAATTATTGGCAATGGTAGCGGCTGGGTCAAATGCTGAGGCTGAAAGCTAGCTTAAAAGTTCTGCCTATTGTAAACCCCAGCTCCACCAAGAAGGTAATGATATTACCGAAAGTTAGTTGCCAATTCAGAGTTTTTCTAAGGTAACAGCCAAGCCCTCTTAAGTCACCGAGTAGTTCGAGAAATGATGAGAGCACTTCACTTGCCATTGCTAATAGCCTTGCTGATGCTAGTGGTTGGCGTGGCCGCCGGGTGTGAGGAGATGCGTGGAAGCATCGATGGCAGGATGACCGACCAGAACGGCAAGCCGACCGCCGGGGCGCCGGTTAGAGCTGAGAGAGGTGGTCAGCCAGGCATACTCATAAGGACCGATGAAGATGGGAACTATAGCTTCAACAATGTGCATGCGGGTGAGTGGGAGCTAGCGTTTTACGATGAAGATGGGTGGCTAGTGGGTCGTGAGAGCGTGACAGTGAGAGCTGAAGAGACCACCCGACTGGACTTCACCATCGGCGAGAAGCCGCTGCCTCCTGGCGTGCGTGAGAAGCTCTATTTCAAATCAGAAGAACCGTTAGCTAAGTAATACACGGAGGAACCGAAGGGTTAGAAATCAGCAACTGCTGTATTGCCGGAATAAGCTGCTTCCTGTCAAAGAAAAGTTCGGGAACTGTCCACACTGGCCCACCAGCATTTAGGTTTGCATCGTACCCGTGGAAAGCTCGAAGAGCAGAGGAGACTCCAACTCAAAATAGGGTGGTTACAAGCCGTTGCTACTGACTGCTAGCAGTTATCGATAAGCAACTGCCTACCGAAGGCATCTTAAACGCTGAGATAGTCATCACCACTTAGTTCTAACTGATAACCGCTCACTTGAGCAAGCCATCAATTCCCTTGTAAGTTCTCTCACTCCGGCGACGGATTCCTCCAACTTCAATATGCTTGTTTTCTTCGTCGATAAGGTAAATTATTCGGATATCTCCAACCCTCACCCGATATATGTCATCGTATAGTCTCTCACATCCTTGAGGCCTAGGGGTGTTCGCTAACGCTCTGAGCCTAGCTATCACACGCTGGTAGTCCGCCTCCTGTAAGCCATCCAGCTCCTTTTGCACCCTTCTGCTGCGTAGCCTGACTTCAAACGCGAGCTGCTCGTTGGCGCTCATAGTCTTCTAAACCGATGGCCTCCTCCTGTGGTGCCGAGAGGGACTCCTTCATTGCCAGTATATCTTCGAGGTCTTCAACCTTCTTCAGCAGAGCTTCGTATTCATCATAACGTGTGAGTACAGCCTTCGGCTTTCCATACTGTGTGACATACAAAGGTATCCCCTGCGCTTCGAGTTCGGTCATTAGAGCACCCAGTTTGACCTTGAGCTCACTTACTGTGACGATGCGAGTAGGCATTGAAACACAACCTCTTCTCTATTTAAACTCCTGGCTATTATACTAACTTTTGTACAAAACTTCAATCATTCGATGGCACTAGTATGAATCTTGTCGGAAAATTTGATAGAGGACATTGAGGAGCAACCCGCGAATCACAGGGGAAAAATGAAAGAGGTCTTACCACCAATAGCTAGGGGCCTGTATTCACACGGTAACACACCAACTCACCGAATTATCTGGTCTGCATGCATGGCTTGGTGAATGCTGCTAAACATACTATCAATAATATTCCTTGACTTTACTGCCTTACCAGCTCTATCCCCTTGTCCAGGGCTTTTATATTATTATCCAGAACTGCGCCATGAAAGCGCTCTGACAATACCTGTACTATCGACTCCTTATCCACAGGCAAGAGGTCTGCACCAATCAGAGTGCCAATCATAATTATGTTGGTGAAGATGCTGCTGCCCATCTTCAATGCTTCGTCGGTAGCATTTATTACTACAAGCTTGGCCGAGAATTTCTCAATAGCTCGGAGCAGTTCATCCATCTCAGGATATGTGGCCTTCCCGCTGCTAACATCTGAGGGGTAGACCGGCCTGGAGTTAGTTATCACCACTGTATCTTGGCTGCCAAACTGGTTAAGTAATCGCAGGGCCTCCACTGGTTCCAGGGCAAGAATAACATCAGCATGTCCTGAGGATATTAATGGACCATACTGCCTTTTCTTCGAGGTCCTAACATGGCTGGCCACCGGCCCTCCTCGCTGAGATGTGCCATAGGTATCGCAAACTCCGGCGGAGAAACCTTCGTTCACCAAAGCTCCTCCGAGCAGGAAAGCCATTAATACATTACCTTGCCCACCGACACCACCAATAATGACATTAAGTGGCTCCTTAGTTAGTGTTTTCATAGCTGTACCGCCTCCTTAATAATAGCTCCTTGTGGGCATATGTCACTACATAAGCCGCAGCCGGTGCAGAGAGCCTCGTCTATCTTTGCCTTACCTGCTTCCTTGTCCCACATCAATCCCGGGCAGCCGAATAACCTGATGCATAATCGCCTACAGCCACAGTCATCCCCTGCGCACTTATCGGGGTCGATATGCATCTTATACGGGGCCTTTTCTCTCCGGCCTCTTACCAGTTCGCACATACGACGCATTATCACTACTTTGGCCCCAGGCTCCTCATCGGCCATCAGCCTCACCAAGGTCTCAGTGGTATTCTTGAGATCAAAGGGGTCGCATACCTCTACTTTGGCCCCCAGCGAGCGGCATAAAGCCTCCATATCTACAACTGGCGATTGCTCCCCGGTAGCATCCTTTCCCACCCCGGGATGAGGTTGGAAACCGGTCATAGCGGTGACACTATTATCCAGGATAAGAAAGATAAAATTCGCCTGGTTATACACGCCATTTATTAGCGCTGGTATGCAGGCGTGGTAAAAGGTGGAATCACCAGCCATAGCGATCACCGGCTGGGTAAAGCCGAATTGCTTTAGGTTTCCTAGCCCATTAGCTACTCCTATGCCTGCTCCCATGCAATGCATGGCTCTTTCCTGGAAAAAGCCACCAGCAAGAAAGCCCATAGAATAGCACCCAATATCACCGGTGGCGAATCCATTACGGCCATCCAGCGTGAGGGCATCTTTAACTGCCCAGTAGGTGCCGCGGTGAGGGCAACCTGCACAGAAATTTATCGACCTCGGGGGTACCATCTTGGCAGCTTCTTCTATCCCCTTTTGATACTCGGTATCCCGAGCCTGATAGGAAGTACCCATTATCTTAGCTATGGCACCAATGACTAAGTCCGTGTTTAGTTCTCCAAAGAGACTTATGTGCCCTGTCCGCTTGCCATAGAAGTCAATATGCGGCTTGCTGGCTGGGAAGCTGGCAGCTAGTTCCATTACACTTCCTTCGATGAAGGGGTTAATCTCTTCCACAAACAGGACCTTCTGAGCTCGGCTCAATTGCTTCTCCACCAGCTTCTCCGGTAACGGCCAGCTAGTAGCCAACCTGAAGATACCTACTCTATCCTGCAATTTTAATTCTTCTACCGCTTCCATGGAGAAAAGCTGACAGACCCCAGAAGTTATAATTAGCAACTCTGGCTTATCTGGCCCAACATAATAATTAAACGGTGACGTTTCGAATATTGGTGGCGCCTTGGCCAGCTTTTGCTGCAATTGATAGTGTAGAATTCCAAATGAGCCGGCAGTAAACTTGCTCTTTGTCGGTTGGCACATATTCCATGTGTCAGCGAAGTATGCTTTTTTCTCTGTCTTAGGTAACTCACCTAGCTTTACGTTACCTCTGGTATGAGCAAGGCGAGTTGTCTCTCGTACTATACAGGCAATGTCCAGCTCACGGGAGAGGTCAAAAGCCCACTTTACCATGTCTTTGGCCTCTTGAGCAGTGCTCGGTTCCAACAGAGGCATATCCATCCACTTGCATATCCATCGTGAGTCCTGTTCATTGGAACTGGATATGGCTGATGGGTCGTCACCCGCCACCACCACTAGCCCCCCTTTGCCGATTCCAGTCATGCCAAGATTGACCAGGAAGTCTGAAACAACATTTATTCCGTTCTGCTTCATGCTTGATATAGCCGGAATACCAGCAAAGGAAGCACCGGCGGCAGCTTCCATGGCTACCATCTCGTTTGTAGACCACTCGGCATGGAAATTCATTTTCTTAGCTACTGAAGCCAAAGTCGAGAGGATCTCTGATGCCGGAGTCCCAGGATATGAAGCCGCGAATCCTATTCCTGCCTCAAGTGCCCCACGGGCGAAGGCCTCATTGCCCAGCAACAGTTGAACACTACCAGGGGCATCTACATCGATACCTGGCATTCTATTCACCTCCTTGTAATCTATATTTTGTGGAAAACATTTAGATATCTGAACTTTAAGTTAACAGCTTGTCGACAATAGCCTCTGGCAGACCCAGATAGAGGAGGTTCTTCCTACCACCGGTTTTTGCCGTAATGTTCTTTAGTGCCCTCTTCTTCTTATCCAGTGATGCTTTCTTTTCAAAGTCTAGGCTCTCGTCAGGTATGGGTTGGGTCTCAAGGGCACCTTCTGCCTTGGCCATATCTATAAGCTCAGCGCCAGCCTTAGTGCGAACAATAACAGTATTCCAATCTTTGAATTTAGCTCGTCCTGAACCTAGTGAGATATCAGAAAACTCGGCTGTCAAATCCCAGCAGTAGCTGCAGGCTTTGTTAATATATTGTCTATCCTCGCCCGGTTCAAGCCATCTTTTGGCTGCGCAGAATAGACCCAGCACCAACTTGACATTGTCCATATTCACCCTATTCTGTGGCGGAGACACCTTCCTCTTGCTCAGGGATGCAACCTGGCAGGGCAAACCAATTATTCCCAATTTCTCCTTGCTCTCTTTAGGAATGCTATTGAGAGTTGATAACACCCGGGCAGTTTCATAACCAGCACCGATACATTGAAGCAACTCTTCTTTTTTTCGAGCCAGTAGACCAACTGGAGTTTTATCATCAGACATTTTTGTCACCACATTTCGAGCCAGCAAGCCAACTGGAGTCTTACCATTAGACATCCCTGTCACAATTGCGGCATCAATAATCCCCTCTGCTAGTGCGACTGATAGGAGAGCGCTTACCACACCTCCGTCTTGTGACCTTTCTCGAATTTCTGCGTCAGTTGACCTTGCCAGGAACACTTCTCTGGCGACACCTATTCCGTCCCCACTAAATGGCACTCCGAAAATCTTCTGACTGACTGCGTCTATATCAGTGTAGGTCCGCGGGCAATACTGATAGCAGTTGCCTTCTGATAGGGTACAACAATCTAATTGCACTATTCCGCCTTTATATTGGGCCAAATAAGGGCAGCCGCCAGCGCACCCACCGCAAAGGGGGCATAGCCCCTCATCTATAACCACCTTGCGTAACTTTTGAGGGGTGAATAACTCTTTAGAGGCTGTAACTTCCATATCAATAAACTCCTCCTTTCACATAATCACATGGTGACTGTTTTGATGGTAATAACAAAACCTAGCAATACTAGCAAAACCGAGCAATAATAATCAAGTCATTAAATTTTGGTGTTAATGTTCTACGATTTTGTCACCATCTAGCTGTTCAGGGAAAATGTCACGGTGCTCCTTCGTATTTTCGGTTACATTTTGGATGATTTGACTCGTAGTATTGCTCCGGAGGAGCGAAGTAGCTATAATATTTATCCGTTGGGGATTAGTCTAGCGGTAGGACGACTGACTCTGGATCAGTTAGGCCAGGTTCGAATCCTGGATCCCCAGCCATGGCGCATTCGTCTAGTGGCCTAGGACACCTCCCTCTCAAGGAGGAGATCACCGGTTCGAATCCGGTATGCGCTACCAATTGGATTTAGGAAAGCAGGTCGGGTTGACCTGCATTATAGTTAGGTGCTCCAGTACATTTTTTGTGTGCTATAATGGAATGTAGGGATTCCTGAAGTGGTCTACCAGGATGGGTTTGCGCCTCGGAATGCGGGATTTGATGCAGCTGCTGCGGCTAATCACATGTTACTTATGGCTTATGTCCTTGGTTTGGGTGCAGTTCCGCGCTCACACCTTGGGTGGCGTTACGGTGAACGGTTTGAAAATATATGAATGTCCTCAATAAAAAGATTCGTAGGAGGTGAATCATGAGACTTGCGAATAAAATGAATAATTTCAAAGCCTATCTTGGTCCAGCAATGAACCGGAAGATAGCACAGATGAGGTCCGAGGGTAGAGATGTGATAAACCTTGGTCTAGGTGACCCGGATGTTACGCCGCCAGAGCATCAGTTAAAGGCTCTCGCTGAGGCGGCGTTGAATCCAGACAACCATCACTATCCATCGCGCTATCCGATAAAACCGTTCTATGATGCCATCGCTGATCTGTACAAGCGTCGTCACGGAGTAGATGTCGATCCGGAAACAGAGATTATATACGCCCTGGGGGCTGCTGAAATGCTTTTCCAAATGCATAACTGTCTTTTGGATCCTGGGGATTTGGTGTTGATCTCTGATCCGGCTTATCCCTCTTATGAAGCAGGGGTGAAAATTGCCGGCGGTAGGGTGGAATTTTATCCCTTGCTGAAAGAAAACAGCTTTCTTCCCGATGTCGATGCGATACCCGCTGATGTAGCAAGAGAGGCAAAGATGATCTGGATCAATCTTCCGAACAACCCAACCGCGGCTACTGCCGATGACGATTTTTTCATAAGGCTCATCGAATGGGCAAAGGAATTCGATGTGTGGGTGATAAGCGACAATCCGTACATGGATGTCAGTTTCGATGGGTACAAACCACCCAGCTTTCTCAAGTTCGCTGGTGCCAAAGAAGTAGGGGTTGAAATCAATACCATGTCCAAATCGTTCAACAGTTGCGGCTGGCGGGTAGGAATGCTTTTGGGAAACGAAGAAATCATCAGCGGAATGGCGAAAATTAAATCCCAGGCGGATCGGGGGTTATTCTATCCCCTACAGGTGGCAAGCACTGCTGCACTGACAGGGCCTACTGATTGGATGGAGGAAAGGAACAAGATGTTTGCTGAAAGGCGGGATGTGGTAGTTAAAGCTTGGAGAAAAATGGGGCTTGATATGATGAACCCCAGAGCTACTTTCTATTGCTGGGGTGGGATTCCTAAGGGCTATAAATCAGAAGAGTGCTCTTTAAAACTTCTTGAAAAGGAAAATGTGTGGATGATACCTGGTTCCACCTATGGGAAGAGTGGTGAGGGATATGTACGTATCTCCAATGTACTGCCTGTAGAGCGTATTGCCGAAGCGATGGAACGGATAGCAAGGTTTATATCGTAGCAATTGATGCTCTTTATTACACCTATTGAAGAAAATTTTATTTTGTAGTAGCATGCAGCACAGCAAATGTATAATTTACTAATTAACAAAAAGAGGAGGTACAAATGTCGAGAATTCGCTATAGAAAACTATCTGATCAGGAAATATTGAAGAACATTGAGGAAGAGGCGTATAGAATCCAATTGGCCTACCGTGGTTGCGCGCAAACAACCTTGAAGACTTTACAGGATAATTTTGGCATTGGTGACTTACTTACTTTTAGGGCGGCGAATGCTTTCATCAGTGGAATGGGTCGAAGGGGAGATGTATGTGGTGCGCTTACAGGTGGGCTTCTCGCAATTGGTATAATGTTTGGGCGAGAAGACCTGCTCGAACCTGGGGAGCCAGTGGAAGGCGGAGAGAGCAATTATCAGAAGTGTAATTACTTAGCCGGTGAACTTTATGACAATTTTAAGAAGGAATTTGGGTCCGTACGTTGTTGGGAGATGCAAGACAAAATTTTTGGAAGGCATTTTGATGCTAGAACACCAGAAGTTAAGGAACTGAAGCGAACAGGTGAGCTCTTTAATATACTATCAGTCGAATGTTGTAAGGTTGTACAGAAAGGTGTAAGGCTTGCTGCAGAAATAATTTTGCGAGAAATGCGAGAGGAGAGGGAATCCTATCTTTAATGTAAAGAATCATTTTATACACTCGTTACTAGTAAATAGAGCAGGGCTAGCTAGGAGGAAGATAGCATAACGCATTCCTTGCGTGTGGCTGTGTGAGTCAGAACTGACTTCATATTTCGGATAGGAAACTAGCAATTGCTGCAAAGCTGGAACGGGGTGCTTCTTCCCACACAGAAGCCAGGTATCCTTCCAATGTGGCCTACCAATAAATTGTTCCTGTATGTTAAACTTCGGTAACAAACAAATGGCGAAACGTGTTTTCTCTGGCTTCCGCCCCACAGGCAAGCAGCATATCGGTAATTACTTAGGAGCTGTACGGAACTGGGTCTCCCTTCAGGACGAATATGACTGTGTCTACTGCGTGGTGGATATCCATGCTCTTACTACGCTTGAGAGCACGGAAATGCTTCGGGAGGATATTTACGAGATGGTGCTTGACTGGCTGGCGGCAGGCATTGATCCTCAAAAGAGCATTGTCTTCGTCCAATCCCATGTTCCTCAGGTGATGGAACTTCATACTTTGTTCAGTATGGTGACGCCCTTAAGCTGGTTGTTGCGTGTTCCTACGTTTAAGGAAAAAGTGAAGATGCAGCCACATAATGTTAATTACGGTCTGGTAGGTTATCCTGTCCTTATGACCGCCGATATTGCTCTTTATAAAGGGGAGGTTGTTCCTGTAGGTGAGGACCAACTGCCTCACCTTGAGTTGGCTCGGGAGATAGTGCGCCGTTTCAATTCCCTTTATGGATTCGTATTTCCCGAACCGCAGGCAAAGCTTACCTCTTTCCCTTTAGTTTTGGGTTTGGATGGAGTGCAGAAGATGAGTAAGAGCTATAACAATCATATTGAGATAGCTGCGCCACCACAAGAGATACTGGAGCGGGTTATGACTGCAGTTACAGACCCAGCACGGAGGTATCGCTCTGACCCAGGACATCCTGAGGTGTGCAATATTTGCCGTCTGCATAAGTTTTTCACCCCTGAGCGTGTAGATGAGATTGCTTCTGAGTGTCGTCGTGCTGGCATTGGCTGTGTTGATTGCAAGAAGATACTGGCCCAAAGTATTGGCTCAACCTTGGAGCCTTTCCGGGAAAAGAGAGCCGCTATGGCAGCTAAACCCAATTATGTTGCTGAAGTTCTCGTTGAGGGGGCTAATCGAGCTGAAGCTATAGCCAGGGAAACCCTAGAAGAAGTCAAGGAGAAAATGAAGCTGCTTCAGCGTGCTAAACTAGCAATTCAGTAGCTGACCATTGATCATTCGTTTCATCGTAACACAACTCAAATGACTTCCCATCTTCAGTAATGACTTTAAACAATCTTTTACCTGGCTCCTGCCACGCTTTTTCTATCTTCTCAAGCTTATATTCTGTATCCTGCCATAGGAAAGATTGTGGTCGTTCAGCATAAGTGTAGCTCGAGTAGCACTTCACTTGTACTATTGTCATTATAGCGGTGGCTTTCTCTTATGCCAACCAGTTGCTTGCTCGTAGGCATAGGCAATGTGCAATAGCGTTCCTTCATCGAAAGGCTTGCCTATGATTTGCATACCTATGGGCAAGCCATCAGCGAAGCCGGCTGGAACAGAGATAGCTGGTATGCCAGCAATGTTTATGGGTAAAGTGCAGACGTCGCTTAAGTACATTTGCATTGGGTCTTCTAATTTTGCACCTAGTTTGAAAGCCACTGTTGGCGAAGTTGGAGTTACTAGAGCATCGTATTTTTTGAATGCTTGCTGGAATTCTTGCCGTATCAAAGTGCGCACCTTTTGTGCCTTGAGATAGTAAGCCTCGTAGTAACCAGCGGACAGGGCGTAAGTGCCCAGCATTATGCGTCTTTTAACCTCGGCCCCAAAGCCGAATTGTCGTGTTTTTTCTGTTGCCTCTATCACGCTGCTGGCATTTGAGGCGGAGAAGCCATATTTCACCCCGTCATAGCGAGCTAGGTTTGCTGAGGCCTCAGAGGGAGCGAGTATGTAATAGGCAGCTAAAGCATATTTGGTGTGTGGCAAGGAGACTTCCCAGTCTACTTTCGCGCCCAGCTCCTCTAGTTTCTTTATAGCTACCTCCAAAGCTGCTCTTACTTTGTCTTGCACACCTTCTACATAGTAGTCCTTAGGGATGCCAACTCTTAGCCCTTTGAGGTCGGGAATCAAATGCTGGGTATAGTCTGGCACAGGATGAGAAACTGAGGTCGAATCCTTAGGATCATGCCCAGCAATGGCGTTCATTACTAAGGCGCAGTCGGTGACATCTTTGGTCAATGGCCCGATTTGATCAAGTGAACTGGCGAAGGCGACTAAGCCGAAGCGACTCACTCGGCCATAAGTTGGTTTGAGACCAACTACACCGCATAGTGCAGCCGGTTGACGGACGCTACCCCCGGTATCAGAGCCGAGAGCATAAATAGTTTCGTCGCTGGCCACGGCAGCGGCTGGACCACCGCTGCTGCCCCCGGGGACACGGCTTAGATCCCAGGGATTATGGGTAGGGAAGAAGGCGGAATGTTCTGTGGAAGAGCCCATAGCGAACTCATCCATATTTGCTTTGCCTAGTATTACTGCCTTTTGGGCCTTCAGTTTCTCTATAACCGTGGCATCATAAGGCGGGACAAAATTTTCTAGTATTTTTGAGCAGCAGGTAGTTCGTATCCCTTTGGTGCATATGATGTCTTTGACCAGGACTGGTATTCCGGTTAAAGGTGCGATATCCCCATTATTTATACGGTTGTCTATCTTTTTGGCTTGGTTTAATGCTACCTCCTCGGCGACGGTGACACAACCGTGCAGCTTGTCTTCTACCTGGGCAATACGCCTCAATGCCGATTTGGTCAGCTCAACAGAGGAAATTTTACTCTGCTTAAGAAGCTCGTGTGCCTCACTAATGGTTAGTTGACATAACTCGTTCACTTATATGCATAACCTCAGTTTAATGTTTTTGTGCATGATGACTTTGCGCCAATTGCCCCCGATTTCTATGTACATCTATAACTGCATTTACTCCAATATTGCTTTTACCTTGAAGCAATTCTCTTCCTGTTTGGGGGCATTGGCTAGAATTTCGTTTTGGGGATATGATTTAGCTGCTTCGTCCTCTCTGAAGATGTTTTGTAAGGGGTTAGTTTGAGTTGTTGGTGGTACATTCGTTGTATCTACCTGCTGAAGTATCTCGAAATTTTCCAGGATGTTGGATAGCTGGAGGCTAAAAATTTCAATTTCATCCTGGCTCAAGGCCAAACGAGCTAACCAGGCGATATGCTTTACCTGTTCGTAACTTAGCTTCATTTTACCTTTTCGATAGGGTGATTATAGCACCTAATTTTTCTAGGTGACAATTGTTGCTTATCCTCTGGGTGGCAGCTTATAATTGCGGTGATAAAGAGAAAAAGGCAGAGAAGCTGAAAAGAGAGGAAGGAATCGAATAATGAACTCATATGAACTAGGCAAAATTCGTAATGTTGTATTGTTAGCTCATTATGGTGCTGGCAAGACTTCCCTTGCTGAAGCGATGTTATTCACCTCAGGGGCCATCAAGAGGCTGGGTAGCGTTGACGAGGGCACCAGCACATCCGATTATGAGCCTAGCGAAATAGAACGACACATGAGCATGACCCTGTCTGTGCTGCCGCAGGAGTGGAGGGGAAATAAATTAAATGTTATTGATACTCCCGGCTATGCTGATTTTGTTGGCGAGGTCAAGGCTGGTTTGCGTGTCAGTGATGGAGTAATAATCCTGGTTTGTGCTGCTTCGGGGGTGGAGGTAGGCACAGAGGAGGTGTGGGGTTATGCCGAAAAGCTAAACCTTCCCCGCTTGGTATTCCTCAACAAGATGGATCGGGATAACGTTGATTTTTTTCGTAGTCTGGAGGAAATCCAAGCTAAATTGGCAGCAAGATGCTTGCCAGTTCAACTACCCATAGGCTCCCAGAATGATTTCCAAGGCACTGTGGACCTGGTGACTATGAAAGGCTATGCTAGCTCTGCTTCACAGGAAATAGAGTTATCCCCTTCTCTTCTGGAGCAAGCTAAATCTTATCGGGAAAAGCTGGTCGAGGCGGTGGTTGAGGTTGATGATGAACTCATTGGCAGATATTTGGAAGGCGAAGAGATAAGCAACGAGGAAGTTTTTAAAGCAATAAAACAGGCAACCGTTTCAGGTAAATTAGTGCCGGTTTGTGTTGGTTCTGCTTTACAGAATGTTGGCATTGGTTTGCTGCTTGATGCTATTTGTGACTATTTACCTTCATCAGAGGAAAGGGCTACTGCTCTGGCTGTGGATTCGATATCTGAGGCCAAAGAGGAAATTAAGATAGATACGGGAGCGCCGTTAACCAGCCTTGTTTTCAAGACTAGTGCTGACCCATTTACGGGCAAGATTAGCTATTTCCGGGTTTACTCAGGTGTTATCTTCAGTAATTCCCATGCCTGGAATGCTAATAGAAATAACATGGAACGTATTGGGCAGCTTTTTATTCCAATGGGCAAACAACAACAGCCTGTGAACCAGTTAGTCGCTGGTGATATCGGGGCAGTAGCTAAATTAAGTTTGACTACCACCGGGGACACTCTTTGTGCTCATGAGCACCCTGTAGTTTTAGAGGGCATCGGTTTTCCTGAACCGCACTTCGGCCTGGCGATTCAACCTGAAACGAAAGGCGACCTGGATAAGATGAGCATTGTCTTGCCCAGGATTTGTGAGGAGGATCCTTCTTTGAAAGTACGTCGTGATCCTGATACTAATGAGGTTATTGTTTTTGGGATCGGTGATAGCCATTTAGAGATGGTTAAAGAAAGGATGCATCGCAAGTTTGGCGTGAAGGTGAAGTTAGAGCCGCCGAGGGTTCCTTATAAAGAGACCATCACCATGCCAGTTAAGGCGGAATATAAGCATAAGAAGCAGACTGGGGGGCATGGTCAATATGGGCATGTCTTTTTGAAATTGGAGCCTTTACCTCGAGGCAGCGGATTTGAATTCGCGAAGAAAATTGTTGGAGGAGCTATACCTACGAACTATGTCCCTTCTGTGGAGAAGGGAGTTAATGAGACCAGACAAGAGGGCGGGTTAGCTGGATATCCTGTGGTTGATGTAAAGGTGACGCTTTATGATGGCAGCTTTCATCCTGTGGATTCTTCGGATATTGCGTTCAAGATTGCTGGAGCTCAAGCTTTAAAGAAGGGGCTATCCCAGGGACAGCCGGTATTACTTGAGCCCATAACGAACCTTACTATCATCGTGCCTGAAGCATTAACCGGCGATATCATTGGTGACCTCAATTCCAAAAGGGGGCGTGTGCTTGGTATGATTCCCGAGGGTAACAACAATGTTATTACAGCGCAGGCGCCTTACGCTGAACTGCTTCACTATGCCATAGATTTAAGGTCGATGACACAAGGGCGAGGCAGCTTCACTATGGAATTTAGCCACTACGAAGAAGTGCCACCCCATATCAGCCAGAAAATCATTGCTGAGGCAAAACAGAGCAAAGAATAACTTTTTACTTGGCTAGCAAATCCTTTAGTTTTTGGGTAAAGGCAGGCACTACTTCTTCGTAACGGCCTATTACTCCGAATTTTGCTTCTCTAAATATATTTGCCTCTGGGTCTTTGTTAATGGCTATCATAGTTTTCGAGCCAGAGCAACCTGCTATATGCTGGCTAGCCCCAGACATGGCTATAGCAATATAAAGATCCGGAGCAACAATCTTGCCGGTCAGGCCAATGTGCATCGCTTCTGGCACCCAGCCATTATCAGCAGGTGGACGCGTGGCTCCTACCGCACCATGGAGTATGTCAGCTAGCTCCTTTAATGTAGTCTTGAAAGGCTCTGGACCACCAATGCCTCTGCCTCCACTAACTATCACTGGGGCATCCTCAAGCTTAATGCCACCTACCTCCTCCCTTACCTTTTCTACTATCTTTGTCCTTATAGCTGACGTGTCTATTTCAACCTTTGTTGGTATAACCTCACCTTTTCTTGAGTCATCTCGTTCTATTGGTGACATTGCCTTTGCCCTGATAGTAACTATCTGGGGCATAATGTTGCAGGTAAATATAGCTTGGGCGTTACCTCCGTATACGGGTTTTGTTTGCTGAAGCAACTTTGTCTCTGGGTCTAGGCTTAGGTCAATACAGTCTGTTGATAAGCCGGTTTTCAGTCTAAAGGCGAGCCGGGGAGCTAAATCTCTACCTATAGATGTTTGCCCCATAAGTATGATTCGAGGCGAGGTCTCTCTAGTTAACTTCTCGGCAATTTGAATATGAGCATCTCCTTGGTACTCCTTGAGTAAGTGGTTCTCTACTGTATAAACTTTATCAGCCCCAAAAGCGATTGCTTCTTTTGGGGCTTCACCAACTGTGTCGCTAACTAATACACAGGACAAATCTTCGTTGAGTTCGTCGGCAAGACTCCGGCCACATCCTAATAATTCAGTAGTAATAGAGGGTAACTTTCCGTTGACTAACTCGCCATAAACTATTACACCTTTATATTCAGCCATTATTGCCCCCTCGACGTTAAAGTATTTTTGCTTCTCTAAGTCTTACAGCCAAATTAACACCAGCCTCTGCTGGGCTCTCCCCTTCAATCATCTCGCATTTAGCTTCTTTGACTGGTTGGAAAAGTTTGGCTAGCTTGGCAAGCCTTCCAGCAGCACCAACCTGCGAAGGCTCAAGTCCTATATCGGCTGGTTTCCACACGGTGGGTTGTTTCTTAGCTGCCGCCATGATCCCTTTCAGGGCAGCATAGCGCAAACTACCCAATTCACTTGTGACCGTGATCACCGCAGGAAGATTTACTTCGATGACTTGATAACCATCAGGGACGACCTGCTCTATCCTAGCTTTTCCATCAATGGCCTCTACCTTTCGAGCTAAGGTTACAGCGGGAATTCCTAGAATCTCGGCTATGCCTAAACCAACTTGCCCAGCATCCCTGTCGGAAGATTCTCTACCGCAGAAAATAAGGTCGTACTCCCCAACTTTCTTGATCGCCATTGCCAGAGCATAGGCAATTGACCAACTGTCACCTTCCTCAAAGGCCTCATCCTCCAGAAGGATAAGTTCGTCACCTCCTACAGCTAAAGTCTTTTTTATCACATCGCGGACTATGTTATTACCCAGGCTAAGCACTGTGATCTTTCCACCTACCTTATCTTTGATTTTCAGAGCAGCTTCCAGGGCAAATTCATCATACTGGCCGACCACGGGCTTCATATCTGGTGGCAAGCTCAGTTTATTAGCCGCTGTGTCAACCTTGAACACCGATGGTGGTGCTTCAGGATCAGGCACTTGCTTACAGCAAACAATCATATTCATATCTGGCATCCCCCAGCCTCCTTAAACGTGAATTTCTGAATGGAAGAATATACCAGAAATGTGACTTCTGTCAATTGGCAGATAGTCTTTGCCAGGCTACAGCAAGTCTGTTAAGGCATTTCTCTCTGCCCAATACCGCCATAGTCTGAAATAAGGGTGGTGCTGCGGTGCGCCCTGTAATGGCTACTCGTAGTAAGCCAAAGAAGTTCCCCGTGCTTAGGTTTAATTCTACTGCCAGTGGGCGAAGAGCGTCTTCCAGTGAGCTGACATCCCAAGTTTTTATGCTGCCTAGTTTTTGTATGGCAGTTTGAACAGAGTCGGCAGCTGATTTGGCGTTTATTCCTTTGGCTAGAAGCAAGCTGGCATCGTACTGCAACTTATCGAGGAAGAAGAAGTCAGCAAGTTGGGGAATCTCACCCAAAGTTTTAGCGCGCTCTTGAAGCAAAGGCGTAATTTGGCGGACATAGTCTATATCTAATGGGCGTTTTACCGAAGACGGCAAATCCCTATCTAGGAACGCGGTAGCCTGCTGGGCGAATTCCATTGAGCTCAATCGTCGCAGGTAAACTCCATTCATCCATTCTAGCTTACGGCTATTAAAGATAGCTGCAGTTTTGCTTATTCTTTCCAGGGAGAAGTGCTTTATTAATTCTTCACGGCTTAGCAACTCAGTTCTATCATCAAGCGACCAGCCCAGCAACGCTAGGAAGTTAAACATTGCTTCAGGGAGGTAGCCTTGTTCTTCATATTCACTAATGGTGGTGGCACCATGCCGCTTGGAGAGTTTGGATCTATCAGGGCCAAGTATCATAGGCAGATGAGCGAATTGCGGAGGTTGCCAATCTAAAGCTTGATAGAGCAGTATGTGACGAGGAGTGCTGGAGATCCATTCATCTGCTCTAAGGACATGAGAGATAGCCATTAGATGGTCATCCACTATATTGGCCAGATGATATGTTGGATAGCCATCGGATTTAAGCAGGATGAAATCATTCAAAGTGTTATTTTTGAAAGTTACCTGCCCCCGAATTAAGTCGTGGAGGGTGGTTTCGCCCTCCAACGGTGTTTCAAAGCGAACTACGGGTGTAATGCCACTTGTCTCTAGCCGAGCCTTCTCCTGCTGCGTTAAATGTCGGCAGTGGCCGTCATATTTTGGCGGCTGTTTTCGTTTCATTTGCTCCTGGCGCATCGCTTCTAGGCGCTCAGGGGAGCAATAGCACAGGTAAGCATGATGCTCTTTAAGCAACCTGTTCGAAACTTCACGGTAAAAGTTCAATCGTTGCGATTGAAAATAAGGACCTTCATCCCAGTCTAGCCCAAGCCACCGTAAGCTGGCCAGTATAGCTTCCGCTGCACCTTCTACTTTTCGGGCGATGTCAGTGTCTTCAATGCGTAAGATAAATTTACCACTATGACGGCGAGCAAAAAGCCAATTGAATAGGGCAGTCCTAATGTTACCTAAGTGTGGATAGCCTGTCGGGCTGGGAGCAAAACGGACCCTGATCGGTTTCTCTGATTCAGACCCCATAACTGTATAGTGTGGCACATTTAGCCTGTAATATCACCAGGAGCGGACGGGAGCAAAGGGTGCTATTTAGAGAGCACTTTTTGCAAACCTTTTAGCTGCTCTAAGTGTTTCTTAAGTCTCTGGACAAGCTGTTCTGCCTGTTTTAAGGCATTTTCGGTGTCTTCTATCTCTGTGGTTATCTCGAACAAAAGCCGACTTTGCTGTTCAGTCAAGCTAGCTTCAAAACAGGCCAGACCTTCCATTTCGCCTTCGCCTAGCAGCTGAGATAAAAGTTTACCTTCTCTTTGCATTTGTTCGCTAGTGAGTTGATCTAAAGATTTCAAGTTATCGCTTCCTTTCTCCCTTAGCTTTCTGTGGGAATATAGCATGTCTTATATCTTTAGGCAAGCCATTCAGGCGTTATGAGCAAGAAGCTGCAAGGCTTGCTTCAAGTCTGGTGGCAGAGGGCACGTAAATTCTTGATATTTGTTGGTTGATGGCAAGCGGAAGCCAAGGCGGTAAGCGTGGATGAATTGTCTTTTCACACACGAGGCCAAAGCTTCGTGCCTACATCTTGTCCCGTAGACAGAGTCACCGACTACAGGGTAACCAATGGCTTTCAAATGCACCCTAATTTGATGTGTGCGTCCGGTTCTGGGAGTGACGTCAAGTAAGGTGTAATTATTTAAGTGTTCTTTAACTTTATATTGCGTGCTGGCTTCTTTCCCTGTTTCTACTGGTGCCATCCGTTTGCGATTATGGGAATCTCGCCCTATTGATGCTTCGATTACACCTTGTTCATGGGCTAGCCTGCCGTTGACTAGGACGAGGTAGTTCTTTGTTACCGCACGGCCTTTGAACTGGTTGACTAAAAATTGTCGGGCGGAGTCATTTTTGGCAATGACCATGAGCCCTGATGTATCTTTATCTAGTCTGTGAACTATGCCGGGGCGTATTATATCGTTACTTGAAGCTAAACTCGGGCAATGAGCCAGAAGTGCGTTGACCAAAGTGTGGCTGGGATGCCCTGGAGATGGATGAACGACTACCCCGGCAGGTTTATCTATAACTATGATGTCCTTATCTTCATAAATTATCGGTAGTGGAGTTGGTTCTGCCATGGGATAGGTAGGTGGCGGAGGAACTCTAATTGTTATCCTATCACTGTTATTTAATTTTTGACTTGACTTTGTATTCTGCTCATTGATTAGGATGTAGCCTTGCGCAATTAATTTCTGGATGTAGGATCGAGAAAATTGAGGGAGGACTTCGGCTAGATACCTGTCCAAGCGGATGCCTGATATGGGAGCAATGAATTGAATTGTCTTACCTTTCGGTTCTATGGTTGTGGTCATACACTTTCCTAAACAATCCCAATCGATATAGGGAATAAGCCAATATGAAGGTGCCAATTACTATGGCGCTATCAGCGAAGTTGAAAGCTGGCCAATGGAAGTCATTCCACAGGCGGGCGTCGATAAAATCGGTTACGTAGCTAAGGCGAAGGCGGTCTATCAAATTGCCAATGGCACCGCCGAAAATCAAGCCAGCGGATATGAGCGTTAAAGTTGTGACTAGGGAAGGGTAATGGATAAGCAGGAAAATAATAACGGCTAGAATAGCTATGGTGATAGTGATCAGGAAGGTTTGGTTGACAAGCAAGCCGAAAGCGGCACCGCGATTTTCACTGTAAACTATGTTCAGGAATCCCGGCAATAACTCCACTGGGTGCGGATTGGCTCTAATCCACGATTTGCTCCATTGATCAAGGGCAACCACTGAAGCGGCGACAACTAGAAGTAATCCTACTTGTTTTCTATCTTGCTCCTTTCGCATTCTTTGCCTGACGTGCTTTGCAGCTTAAGCACAAGCTTGCTTGAGGCAATGCTTCAAGGCGATCATGCTCTATCGGCTGTCCACAAGAGTCGCATAGCTCGTAACTGCCAGCTTCATATTTTTTCAGGGCATGGTTTATCTCAGCAAGAGTGGTTCTTAGCTTTTGCTCTAGAGCTAATCTTTTCTCCAGCTCGAATACCTCGCTTGCCTCCTCCTCCCTTTTACCAAAGGGACTACCTTCTCGTCTTTCCCCAGGCGGCTGTTCGCGAGCCTTTAGCTGCTCCAGCTTTTCTGTTATTTGTGTTTTTTCCTTCTTCAAGCGCTCGTAGAGATTATCATAGTTAACCATTCCGCCCACCTCGCCTTTTATTTGCCTAACTAAACTATTTTAGCCCGCACTATGTTTCAAAGCAAACCAGCCTGCAATTGATGCAGGCTGAGGAGCTATCCAGGGTTCAGGTAAGACTAACATATAACGTCTTTCTATTCGATGGCGTTTCTAACTGCACTTAGCTCTTAGGATTCCCTAAGAGCATTTCTTATGCTGGGATGTAAAGAGTTGCCGAACTGGTTCACTACCTCACGTCTGCTTTTGTTAAGCGCTCTTTGTTTCTCTTCGAATTCAATTCTGGAATAAAGCTTCTCAGGGTGTGAATAAATATCATCTAAATACCTTACTGCTCGCGGTATCTTGAATCCTGTGGGTGAGTCTACCCAGTCTTCGAGCCCTCCTCTTAGCAAGGAATCCAATATAGCGAGGGTATTTTCCAATTTTATATCTATGTAATGCCTTTCCTCTTCGTCTAACTCTGTGGTGTTCATTCCCCTGACGCCTATTCCTCCAGTATTTAGTAGGTAGTAATTTGCGTGGGGAAGCCCCTTCAATATTTCATAAAATATATTAGCGTGGGCTGCTCTATCACCAGCGACAAAGGGGTCGTAGAAAAACTCGCTTCTAATTTTCCCCGCTTGGGTTGGGTCACCAGCTGAAGATTCCATTGCTTGTCCCAAAACCATGAGAGCTACAGCTTGCTCCAGAGTCAATTTTGATATTGCCGGAATTAATGGTCCTCTGGTAATAAGAAGCAGGTTATCAACCTTATCAACATCAATATAGGGGCTAGCGTGCATGAAATCTTTTCTGCGTATCACTGCCCTACCATTTGTTGTTCTTTCAAAATTGTAGAAGTCGAAGTCCCCGTCTTCTGTTACGTAAACGTTCTCACACAGAGCTTGCGGTTTTAACAGTCCATAAAATATTTCAATTTGGTTCCCCGGATTTACACCCTCTGTTTTTACAAATATCCCCCCAGCTTCAAAGCCA
>JRER01000855.1_pt1 | contig 21239 bp, 21 predicted proteins | sample 210161 | NCBI WGS metagenome assembly JRER01 (sample SAMN03019618, study PRJNA260268) | marine sediment metagenome | biome: Marine; feature: Sediment; material: Clay; isolation source: clay from marine sediments 136 meters below sea floor depth collected from... | place: New Zealand: Canterbury...
TTCTGGGTGCTTAAAGGGGGAGGGTTGCTAAGTAAATATCTAAGGGGGTGAGGGTGATAATATAAATTGACTTCGCTAGTGGGCACTGCTAACATTGGATAAAGGTTTCAATAAGGACTCAAAGATTTTGCCTGTAGTAGGCATTAGCAGAAAGGAACAAAACGTTGGAAGCTGGGAGTGGAACGACAAGGCTAATTTCCGCACAGGTTTCTGAGGAAACCTTAAAGGTAGACCTGGAAAATTATAGGCAAAAGGCTCTAGAGCTTGGTGCCTCACAGGCTGAGGTTATACCTGCCCAGTGGGTGCGGGTAGATGAGCGGGTGAGGCTTAAGTGCTTGATACCTCGTTGTCATAATTATGGTCAGTGTGCCTATTGCCCACCTTATACCCCTGAGCCTGAATTCATGCGTAAGGCATTTAGCCGCTTCCAGTGGGCAGTGCTATTCAGGAGCGACGTGGTTCCTGTTGAAGATTATGCCAATATTGCCAGATATTCATCTGAGGGAACAAAGCATGATAGAAAAACCATGGAGATTGCTGGCAGGGTTGAAATCATGGCTTTTGCTGATGGCTACTACTTGGCAATGGGCTTTGGCTGTGGTAACTGCCTCTCGCTGTGTGACAGTATGCTATGTCAGGTGCTGGATAGTGGCCGGTGCCGATTCCCGTTGAAGGCTCGTCCTTCAATGGAGGGGGTGGGGATTGATGTTTATGGCCTGGTAGCTAAGGTTGGCTGGGAGATATATCCTATCTATAATGGCGTAGACCCCAAGTTAGTTCCTTGTGCTTCATCTGTAGGGATTGTTTTCATCCATTGAACTGAAAGGAGCAACCGATGGCAGAGGATATTATAGATTTATTGGAGGACTACATTCCCGCGGATAATCGGAGGAAGTGGGCGAAACTGTCGAGCACGGTAGATTCTCGGCGGCTTAAGCTTTTGCTACTCAGGGAGATACTTTTAGAGCTGAAGAAGATAAGGGAGGCGATGCAAGGTCATCGTGGCTAAGTATGAAATTCAGCGTTTTTTCACTTACGCGGGAGGGGAGCAGTTTTGTCAGTGGTGTCTAGACTTCCTTTATTTCCATTAACCGCTGAGGTAGATAACCAGGGTCACCTTAAAATTGGCGGCTGTGATGCTGTGGAGTTAGCCGCTGAGTTTGGCACGCCTTTATATGTCTTCGATGAATTCAGCTTGCGCAGCCGGTGTGCCGAATTTAAGCAGGAGTTTAGCCGGCGCTATGCTGATACTACGGTTATCTATGCCTGCAAAGCCTTTATAAATAAGGCTCTAGCACTTATCTTTAAGGATGAGGGGCTGGGTCTGGATGTAGTCTCCAGTGGTGAGCTTGGTATCGCTCAGTCGGTTGGCTTTCCTCTGGATAGGGTCTATTTCCACGGTAATAATAAATCAGCCGAGGAAATAAAGCTGGCTTTGGGGTGGCGCATTGGTCGCATAGTGGTGGACAATTTTCATGAGCTTGCCATGTTAGGCGAGATAGCCGGGGAGCAGGGCTATACACCCGATATATTGCTGCGGCTTTCTCCCGGGGTGGAGCCTCACACTCATAGGTATATTGCTACCGGTGCTGTTGATACCAAGTTTGGTTTCCCGTTATTAAGTGGGGGTGAGGTGATGGCTCAAGCCATGTCAGCGCCAAGTGTGAACCTGGTCGGCTTGCACTTCCACATCGGTTCTCTCATTTATGATATTGAGCCATATCAGCAGGCTATTGAGCTTATACTCAGCTTTGCCGCCGAGATGAGGCAAAGGAATGGTTTTGAGCTCAGGGAACTGAATGTTGGTGGTGGGTTTGCTATTCAGTATGCCGTGGATTTTCCAGCCCCACCCCTTTCTGCCTATGCTGAGGCGATAGCGTCCAAGGTTACTAATAAATGCCAGGAGCTAGACCTGGCGTTACCGCGGCTGGTGGTTGAGCCGGGGAGGGCAATAGTGGGACAGGCTGGAGTGGCGTTATACCGGGTGGGGGTGGTGAGGGACATACCTGGTGTCAGGTGCTATGTCTCGGTAGATGGCGGTATGGCGGACAATATCCGCCCTGTCCTTTATGGGGCTAAGCATGAGGCAGTGGTAGCCAATAGGATGTTGGAGAAGGAGGAGGGCAGGGTTACTATTGCTGGCAGGTTTTGTGAATCCGGGGATATACTAATTGAGAATATCGCTCTGCCCCCGGTTTCAGCCGGTGATATTGTAGCCGTAGCTGATTGTGGTGCCTATTGCTTGCCGATGGCGAGCAACTATAACGTCTCGCTCAAGCCGGCCATTGTTTTGGTCAGGGAGGGCAAGGCGCGCCTTATTCGGCGACGTGAGACCCTTGATGACCTAACCAGGTGCGATTTAATTTAGAGATTGTTTATCAACCTCACCCCCTTTATCCCCCTCTCCTTCGAAGGAGAGGGGGAGGTATAGATTTTTGAAGGGGCGAAGCCCCTTCAATCTTCCCTTGATAAACAACTCTTAATTTAGGCATAGGTGAAGGAGGCTCTAGGTGTGGCAGGTAGTTGGGCAATCGGGGGCGGTTTCCTTGCTCCAGCGTAGCTTGGAGAAAGGGACCTTATCCCATGCCTACCTTCTGGTTGGTCCCCCTCATGTGGGTAAGATGACCCTGGCTCTAAACCTGGCTCAGGCGTTAAACTGTGAGGCAGCTGAGCCTCCCTGTGGTTTATGTGGCTCCTGTCAGAAAATAGCTTCGGGCAAGCATGCTGATGTCCGGATTATAGGCTTGAACTCTGGTGGGAACTTGACCGAGGCTAAGTCTCGGACCGAAATCGGCATCGACCAGATTAGAGAGATGCAGCACTCATCTAGCCTGCCGCCCTTTGAGGGTAGGTATAAGGCATTTATTATTGATGGTGCTGAGCTGCTATCGAATGAAGCAGCTAACTGCCTGCTTAAGACCTTGGAGGAGCCGGTAAGTGGGGTAATCTTTATTCTGCTGACCACCAATGACCTAATTCTGCCAGCCACTGTAGTTTCTCGCTGCCAGCGACTGGAGTTACACCCTATGGCGGCCTCCCAGGTAGAGGCTGTCCTTAATCAACGCTGGGGCATTGAGCCGCAAAAGTCCGAGCTTCTGGCTAGGCTTTGTCATGGATGCTTGGGTTGGGCACTATCGGCTGCTGTTGATGATAGTTTGCTTCGGCGGCGCACTGAGAGGATAGACCGGTTGCTTGATATCGTCAACGGTGATTATGAACAGCGTTTTGATTACGTTGTCCAGCTGGTAGCTCAGTTCAGTCAAAGCCGGGATTTGGTTCAGGAGATATTGGATTTATGGCTTGACTGGTGGCGTGACCTGTTGTTGGTTAAGCTCGGCGGCAACGATGCCATTACCAATATCGACCTTGAAGCCATGCTGGTTGACATGGCCGGAGGTTATAATCTGGCTCAGATAAAGGCTTTTATCAATAGTATTCAGGCGGCTGGGGAGCAGCTCAGGCAGAATGCCAATCCGCGGCTAGTGCTGGAGGTGCTGATGCTCAGTATACCTGGAAGGAGCGGTGTGTAAACTATGGCTGAGATTGTTGGCATACGTTTCAAAAGAGCCGGTAGAGTATATTACTTTGACCCGGCAGGTATTGACCTGGAGGTTGATGAGTATGTAGTGGTCAAGACCGCTCGTGGTCTGGAGCTGGGGAGGGTGGTCATTTCTCCCAAACAGGTTTTAGCTAGTGAGGTGACTGGTGAGCTGAAACCGGTAGTGCGCAGGGCAGAGCCAGAGGATATCGAGCGGGCTCAGGAATTTGAAGACAGGGAAGGAGAGGCTCTTGCTGAGTGTGGTAAGCTGATAGCTAAATTAGGGCTGCCCATGAAACTGCTATCCGCTGAATATAATCTTGATGGCAGTCGGCTTACCTTTTTCTTTAGCGCTACTGAGAGGGTCGATTTCCGTGAGCTGGTTCGGGGGTTAAATAGCCGCTTTAAAATACGGGTCGAGCTGCGTCAGCTAGGACCTAGGGATGAAGCCAAGTTGATAGGTGGCTTTGGGCGGTGTGGGCGCCCTCTGTGTTGCATGAATTTCTTAACCGAGTTCTCTCCAGTTTCTATCAGGATGGCCAAAGAGCAGGACTTACCCCTTAACCCGATGAAAATATCTGGTGTTTGTGGTCGCTTGTTGTGCTGCTTAGCCTATGAGGGTGAGCAATACCATATCATGAGGGAGAAATTGCCTAAGCAGGGTCAACGAGTGTCCACACCTTTGGGGGCTGCTAGAGTGGTGGGGGGTAATCCACTCAAGGAAACGGTATTGGTTGAGCTGGAGAGCCAGGCAACAGTGGAATTGCCTCTCAGTGAGATTGCTATTGAGGGGCAACTGCCCAAGGAGGATTAGTTCTCATTGGGGCAGGTATTTTTGCCATTGGCTCTGGGCTTGCAGGTAGCTGTAGGGAATGTAGAAGAAGATATTACCCCGTGGCGGCGCGGGCTGGCGGATTAATCTCATTCCAGCTTCATTGGGGGTTTTACCTGCCTTACGACGATTGCAAGGTATGCAGGCGCTAGCCACATTTTCCCAGACGTGTTCACCACCTCGGTATCGGGGGATGACATGGTCTAGGGTAAGTTGATGGGTCTGCTTACCACAATACTGGCAAGTATATTGGTCACGGTGGAAAACCTCAAGGCGGGTTAGCTTCCTCTGAGGTCGGGGACGCTTAATCATATAAGCCAATCGGATTACCGAAGGCACAGGGAAACTGTAGTTGGCTGAGTGGATAAATCCTGTGCCATTTTCTAACATCTCAGCCTTACCACGGTATAGTAACACTACCGCCCGCCGCACCCGACATACATTGAGTGGCTCATAGCTTTGATTTAGCACTAAGACAGGAAGGTTTACCATATCTAAAGCTTCTCTATACAAAAAACCTCCTCATTTTAGCCGAAAACCTCAGGCTATGCAAGTTGATGGTTAGCCCCGGCGCTCTTTCCTGTTACTACGAGTTATTTTCTTTCGGCTAGATGTTGCATCAGTCCGATAGTCGGGAGCCATGATATTGAATGCCCCTGTACTGATGTTAGGGTCGGCTAGCCGGGAACTTATTGGGCTATCAATTTCATCCAGTGAGCAGCGGGTAGTTACTACCGTGGCTAGCCGGGCATTATAGCGATAGTTGATAATCTGATAAAGCTTTTCCTGTGCCCAGGGAGTGGTTGACTGCTCACCGAAGTCGTCCAGGATGAGCAGCGGGGCATTCTTTACCTCTTCAAAGAGCTGGTCATAGGATACCCTGCTCTCTGGGGTGAAGGTGAAGCGCAAATGGTCAAGAAAGTCAGGCACTACCTCGAATTTGGCCGCTTTTCCGGCTTTGAGGCAGTAGTTAGCGATAGCCGCTGCCAGATGGGTTTTACCACAGCCGGTAACCCCCTGGAATACCAGCCAGCCTTCGGGTGATTTGGCGAAGTCAAGGGCTAAACGGTATGCCTCCGCCAGATTCTCCTGCTGTTCCGGCAGTAGGTTAACCCGCCTCTTAAAATTGTCGAAGGTCATGTTTTTAAGTAGCTCTAGGTCGAGGCCACTATATCGCTGTAAACGGGTTTGGCGCTCTTTATCCAATTCTTTCTGAGTGCAGCGGCAGGCAATAACCCGGCTATAATCCGGCTTGCCTGATGGTAGCCGAGGGTGAACAAATCCTGCCCCCTTGCAGATGGGACAGGTTGAACTTGGCGAGGCTTCTTTTGGTTCTTCAGCGCCTGACCATGTGGCCATATTTGCCTTTGATGTATTTATCCGGGTCTGTCTTCTTAAAATCTCCCCTATATGTTCCATTGCTCTTACCTTCTGCTGACCAGCGCTCTAAAATTGCTGAAATATAGCTCCATTTGCGTTTGTTTTGATTAACCGCCTCTTTAATGGCATCGCTAATCCAACTTTCAGGATAGACCTTCAGGGCATCACGCAGCTCGTCGGCAATCATCGGGGTTAGCATACCGATGTTCTGTTCATAAAGGGTGAAGATGTCGGGCTGCTCCTCAGTCTCAATATAGGTTGGTTCTTTTGCTTTCAGCCCAGTCAAGCTGAGCTCGCCATTTTGAATTTTAGCCATAACCTGTCTATCAGACTCAGTATTGAGGAAGTAGATATCCTCGGGCATTCCATCCCTATCTAATACCATATGAAGGATGGTACCCCGCTTGGTAGCCATTTCCAGGGCGTGGCGCAATACCTCGTCTGGCGCTCTCGCTGCCCCCTTGAAGCTGCTCATCAGGCTCTTATTGCCCAACAGCTCTCTGTAGCTGATAAAGCGGGGATAGCCCCGCTTGTGGTAAAGTGCCCAGAAGATGTGGAGGGTTATTTTCAGCTCAGCGATATCACCGATTTGTGGTAATAGTGTGCTGAAGAAAAAATTGGGCAGGGGGGTAAACTGCATCTTGGCTGGGAAACCAGTAAACTGCTTCATAATAAACTCGGTTCTTCGCTAGTAATATTGACGAACTTAGCCAGCCTGGGTTTGAAAAGCAGGTTGATTTGACCGGTGGGACCATTGCGGTGCTTGGCAATTATGATATCAGCCGGTGGCGGATAAGGTTCACCTAGATGGGCGTCTTCCCACTCCTTTTGACTGGCGTAGTAGTATTCATCCCGGTAGATAAAAATGACTACGTCGGCATCCTGTTCAATGCTGCCGCTTTCGCGGAGGTCATACAGCTGAGGCTTGTGCGAAGCCCTCCACTCTACAGCTCGGCTGAGCTGCGATACCCCCAGCACTGGCACATTGAGCTCACGAGCCAGTGCCTTAAGGGAACGGGAGATATAGCTAACCTCCTGGACACGGCTTTCCCCCCTCCCATCCCCCTGCATTAGCTGCAGGTAATCAACAATAATCAGGTTTATGCCACGCTCGAAGTGCAGGCGGCGGGCTTTGCTGCGCATCTCAACTACCCGCAGTTGAGGGGTATCATCAATATAGATTGGTGCTTCAGAGAGCCTGCCGATGGCATCCATAATCCTTTTTTCCTGCTCCTCTGTGTGAAGGCCGAGGCGAACCCGTCTGGAATCAACCTCAGATTCGCTAGCCAGAATGCGAAGGACCAATGGCTCCCGTGCCATTTCTAGGCTGAACAGAGCCACGCAAGCCCCTTGCTCCACGGCGGCATTCCTGGCTAGGCTAAGGGCAAGGCTTGTTTTGCCCATGCTGGGTCTGCCGGCAATGATACACAGGTCAGAGCGCTGAAATCCGCCCAGGAATTCATCTAGACCGGTAAAACCTGACAGCACATAGGGGATTGGCTCCCTGGGGTAGCCTTCTGCCTCAAGGGCGGGAGCGGTGGTTTCAAAATACTTGTCTAGCACCTGGCGGATATGGGTGAAGTCTCGAGGGCTTTGCCCATGACGCAGTCTAAACAGGACATCCTCAGCCCGACTAAGGCTGGCATCAACGTCTGGGTCAGCCTGATAACCGATATTGGCAATCTGCCCGGCGGCATCAATCAGGTGGCGCATCATCGATAGGCGATAAACAATTTGAGCGTGATGCTCAATATCAAGAGAGGTTGGGCATATGGATATTAGGTGACTTAAATAGGCAGCGCCGCCACAAGCCTCCAGTTTCTCTTTTCGGTCAAGCTCTTGAGCCACTGTGATTTGGTCTATCGGTTCATCGCGCTGGTAGAGCAATAGGCATGCTCCATATACCAGTGAGTTTCGTTCGCTATAAAAGTCTGACGGCTGAAGCAAGGTCGCAATTTTATAGATTGCTGTCCCGTCTATCAGCAGTGAGCCGATTACTGCTTCTTCAGCATCAATATCATGCGGCGGCAATTTCTCGCCATACATTCTAGGTCTTCCCCTCTTTCTTCGGAGTTTTCTTCGCTTCCTTCTGAGTTTTCCCCTCTTTCTTCGGGGTCTTCTTCTCTTTCTCCTGGGTCTTCTTCTCTTTCTTCGGGGTCTCCTCTTCGGTTACGGTAACCCTTATTTTGGGCATAATATCCTTAGCCAGTCTAATGACCACCTCATAACTACCCAGTTGACGGATAGGCTCGTCCAACTCTATCTTTCTTTTGTCAATAACTAGCCCAGCGGTATCCTTTAGCTCGGAAGCAATATCGGCACTGGTGATTGAGCCATAGAGTCTGTCTTTGGCTCCAGCTCGAGCTTTGAGGCTGACCTCCTTCCCTTCTAGCTGATGAGCCAGCTCAATCAATTCGGTGTTTACCCGGGCTTTCATTTTGTCTCCTGTTTCTATCCGGCTAGTCGCCTGAGGGTGGGCTAACAGGGCTAGTTTTTGGGGGATGAGGAAATTCCTGCCATAGCCATCGGCTACCTCTTTTATCTCACCGGCTTTAGCCACATGGGGCACATCTTGCAGGAAGACAACCTTCATAATTTCTCCCTTAGCATAATTATACTTCACTTGGTGGAGAAGTGAAAGGTTATCGGGAGATGAATTTTTCGGCATAGATGGCGGCGGTGGCGCCATCCCCAGCGGCAGTTATCGCCTGGCGGGCGGAGTTCAGGCGTATATCGCCAGCAGCGAAAATGCCGGGTATTTCGGTCTCCATCCTCTCACTGGTTATGATATAGCCAGCGGCATCAAGAGCTAAAACGCCCCTGAGGTAGTCTGTAGCGGGTGCAAGCCCAATAGATACAAAGACCCCGGATACATTCAGGGCGGATTTCTCCCCGGTTATCACCTGGCGAAGCTTTAGCCTTTTAACCGTATCTTCGCCCTCAATTTCCTCGACTACGGTATTTAACAGGAATTCTATTTTGGGTTCAGAGAAGGCTTTCTCCTGTAGAATGCGGGTGGCACGAAGCTGGTCACGGCGGTGGAGCACTGTGACCCCGGAGGCAAACTTGGTGAGGTAGAGGGCTTCAGTAATTGCCGCATCGCCACCACCGACTACAGCTACTGGCTTTTCTTTGAAGAAAGGAGCATCACAAGTGGCGCAATAGGATATTCCTTTACCAGTAAATTCCTCTTCCCCAGGTATGCCCAGTTTGCGCCGTTCTGAGCCGCTGGCTATAATTACCGCTTTAGCGGCAAAGTTACCCTTGGTAGTCATTACCACCTTTTTCTCCCCTTTAAGCTCGATGCCGGTAACCTCAGCTATAATAGTGTTCAACCCGTGTTTGGTTGCCTGCTGGTGCATCGATTGTCCCAGCTCAAGTCCAGAAACACCCTCAGGAAAGCCGGGGAAGTTCTCCACCAGCTCGGCATCTGCTATCTGACCGCCCACCAGCCCCCTTTCTATGAGCAGGCTGCTTAGCCTGGCTCTCGAGGTGTAAAGTCCGGCGGTAAGCCCAGCCGGACCGCCACCAATAATAACTATCTCATATTCGTTATTCATGGCTTAATCAAGGGCAGCATCCAATTCCCGTTTCAACTCTGCTTTGGGTTTATAACCCACGATTTGTGAGGCTGGCTTTCCATTTTTAAAGATAATGAGATTGGGAATGGCCATTATACCGTATTTGGCGGCAGTTCTGGCATTCTGGTCAACATCCAACTTGGCAATAGTTATCCTGCCGGCATACTCCTCAGCCAGCTCCTCCAGCACTGGGGCAGCCATAATACAAGGTCGGCACCAGGGTGCCCAGAAGTCCACTAACACCGGTGTCTCTGACTTCAATATAGCTTGGTCAAAGTTGCTGTCATCTACCGTAATCGGTTTATTCATAGCTTTCCTCCCTAATTCTTTGGCAGATGTCTCGTTCTACTGTTTGTTTAGCTAAACCGATGGCATTTTTAATAGCCCTGGCTTGACTACGACCGTGGGCTACGATGATATTTCCATTTACCCCCAGGAGACAGGCGCCGCCGTATTCTCTATAGTCCACCCGTTTAACCCAGGAGCCTAATCCTATATCGTGGAGGAGAGCTCGCCCTTGGAGGTGATAGGCAGTGGATAAAACATGACCTACTTGTCGCAGCAGACCCATGAAGGTGTCCCCCAACCCCTCAATAGTCTTGAGCACTATATTCCCGGTGAAGCCATCGGTAACGAGGACATCGGCTGTTCTCTTTGATATATCTTGCCCTTCTATGCTGCCTATAAAGTTTAAATTGGTCTTCTTGAGGAGACTATAGCTTTCTTGAATCAGACGGTTGCCCTTGGTTTCCTCTTCACCATTGCTGAGCAAGCCAACACGCGGATAGCTGATGCCCAGGAGGTGTCTAACGTAGGTTGTGCCTAAGTGAGCAAATTGGACTAAATAGCTTGGTCGGCAATCGGTATTGGCACCAGCATCAATAAGGAGGGTAGGGGTGGAGGGGGTGATGTCAAGGAAGCTGCCCAGGGCGGGGCGCTCAATGCCTTTTATCTTCCCCAGGCTGAGGAGGCTAGCACATAATACTGCCCCGGTGTTGCCTGCGGAGACAAAGGCTGAAGCTATACCATCTCTTACCAGATTAATTCCAATCACTATTGAGGAGTCCGGCTTACTGCGCACTGCCTTCAGAGGTGGCTCATGAGGCTCAATAACTTGGTTGGCTTCGATGATACTGAGGTTCAACTTATTTATATAGCGACCTGCCAGCACATGGAGTATGGCTTTGCTCCCCACCAGTGCAATGTCAACATCATATTCCTGAGCTGCTTTTATCGCTCCTTTCACTATTTCATGGGGAGCATACTTTCCACCGGCGGCATCAATGGCGATTATCATCTCTTTCCCGCTCAAAATTTTAGCTGGTTGGGCTTCTTTCCCACAGGTCGCAACGACCCCCCCACCGGGCAAGAACCTGACCATCGACGGAAAGCTGGGCTATCTCACATAGGTTAGGGCAGGCTTTGCATTCAAATGAGGAGGTATGATACTTTATCTCACTTATGCCAAATCCTTTGAACTTGCTTCCATTGTGACTGTCTGCCATCTCTTCATGCACCAGTAAGGCAGCGCCTATTGCCCCCATCACCTCGTGGTGGGGTGGGACAATCACCTCGGTGCCAAGCTCTTCTTGAAGTGCCTTCACTATACCCTGGTTAAAGGCAACACCGCCCTGAAATATTATTGGGGGCTGAATATCTTTGCCTAAGCCAACATTGTTAAGGTAATTGCGCACCAATGCCTGGCACAGACCATAGAGGATATCCCCAGTTCGATGCCCCATTTGTTGTTTATGTATCATGTCTGATTCAGCAAAAACGGTGCATCGCCCGGCGATACGCACTGGTGTTGTGCTATCCAGTGCCCGCTGACTGAACTCCTCAATGCTCATATTGAGGCGCAGTGCCTGATGGTCAAGGAAGCTGCCGGTGCCGGCAGCACATACGGTGTTCATACCGAAGTCGGTCACTATCCCGTCTCTAATAATGATAATCTTACTATCCTGCCCCCCGATTTCGATGATAGTTTGCCCTTGGGGGAAATAGTGCAGGGCACCTACCGCATGGCTGGTAATCTCATTCTTGACTAAATCGGCACCGACGATAACCCCGGCCAGGTAGCGAGCGCTCCCGGTGGTAGCCACACCGCAGATGTCCACATCTTGGGGCAGTTGCTGTTTGATTTGTTTCAGCCCTTGCTGCACCATATCGATGGGCTTACCTTGCGTCAATAAGTAAAGGTGGGTGGCCAGCTCATCACTCTGGTTTAGCACAGCAAACTTGGTAGTTACTGAGCCAACATCAATGCCCAGATAGGCTTCCATAAACTCTCCTTAGAGGTTGTTTCAACCTCACCCCCTGTGTCCCCCTCTCCACTCTTGGAGAGGGGGAAGGATATGTAAGAGGGACTTCGTCCCTCTAGGACTCCCTATAGTGTATTTGGGGCTCCACCTCTCTTTCACTCTCTTATTTTTTCTTCCCACCCACCCCATAGGGGCGAAGCTCCTCTCAGACTCCCCATCATCTCCTCAGGTTTTTGCTTTCGCTCGTCGCCTGTGTTCCAACAGGTCAACGAATGCCTCCAGTCTGGTTAGCATGCCTGGCTTGGCTATTTGCTCATCACAAAGTATGGTTAGCACCGGGATATTCTCCTTGGTCGATGGCATGATATTTTGGGCTACTATCTCTGGCATACAGGTGAATGGAGCGAGGTGCACCAGTCCATCATACTCCTTGGCGTGGAGCACCTTTTCCCCTACCGATTCCCAGCCATCGCCGCCGATATCCCGCTTAAGATAGGGTAAAGCCGCCTTATGAATCCTGTCCTTCTCGTTCATGCCCAGGGGATTGAGGAACAGGCTGAATTTAGTCCACTCTGAGACGAAGGTTGTTCTTCTTACCTCCACCCCCAGCTTACCCAACTCCTTCTCCACATCCAGATTGGAGAAGGGCTCCAGTAATACGTAAAACTCCCCGATTATGCCCACTACCAGCGGCTGAGCCCTGCCCTCCTTGGTTACCTGGTTGAGCTGTTCAATGTAGTCTATTTGCACCCCCTTCAGGGTATTATAATCGTCTGCCTGGTCAATAGCCATAATCGCTTTGGCAAATAGCCTATTTGCCGTTCCCTTTACCTGCTCTACAGGACGCACCTTTTGCACCGCTCGTTCTATCCTGTCCAGGGCATTTAATTTGGCTAGACCAAAGCGGAAGGCTGATATAATCTTAGACCAGGGGGCGTTATTTGACAAGCGCTTAATCATTTCCAGTAAGCCGAAAAGCTTTCGCTGGGAAACCCCTAAACAGACTATTTCCGCGTTATACCCCAGGTCGTGAAGAATCTGCTCCTGTGTCTTAGCATAGTAGCCCAAGCGACATATGCCAGAGCCGGCAGGCATGAGTAAGGTATCTGCTCCAAGCTCGGCGGCTTCAATCAGGTTGCCCAGAGTTAGCTTGAATGGGATGCACATCCCTTCAGGGGAATACCTGACCCCCAGCGATAGAGTGCGTTGGTTATTGACTGGTGGTATTACGAAGTCCAGATTTAGCCTTTGGAATAAGGCTTTAAATGGTATATATAGATTACCCATATGGGGCATGCCTATACGCATACTTCTGTCCGTCTCCTCTTCTTTCTATGTATCATATCAAGGAAGGCTTCCAGTCGGGTAACTACACCGGCTTCAGCGGTATGTTCTTCCAGGGTAAGGCTCATAAAGGGAGTGGTCCTCAGTCTAGCTGCCCGCCGGTGCACTATGTCCATCATTAGAGAATCAGGTCCGCAGCCAAAGGCCATTATGCCAATAACACCATCAGCTCCGCTTTCCAGGTAGTGCCCTCCAGCCCCCACCATCTCCTCTTCATACGTCCAGTAGGCTCCGCCTATTAATCTAGTTATAGCCAATTCAAGCCCATCAGTGGTGAGCATCTCCGGGGTTAAAACCTTATAGTGAGCCTGCTCCAGTCGGTGGATAAGGCGGTGGTTTATATGTTCATCATAGAGTAGATAGGGGTGACCAATGACGGCGATGGTGGCTTGGTTTGGAGTGGGGTTGCCTGAGGGCGTTTTTGACTCCACTTCAGTTGTATTTGATATTCTCTCTATTGCCTGTGGGGGGGTTAAGCCATGGTTTGACATTAACTGTTTATATTTCAGGTGAGCTTGCCAGGCAGCGATACTGGCTTGCCTCACCTTAAATGGATTCCAGGTGAAACGCCGACCTAATTTATAGATAGCTTGATATAGCTCACGCTTTCCCTGGTTAATATCTATATCTATATCTAAGATAGGAGGGGACCCGGGGATAACTGCTTTAGTCATATCGGGTAAGCCGAGAAACTTGGAGCAGTTGTAAATCTTGCTTTTCACACTGCGAATGGCAGGAATAAAGATATAGTCACACTCCCCCACCAGAGTCAGAACATGCCCGCAGAAGACCTTTACCGGCAGACAGGTATCAGCCACTACTCGAGATGAGCCCGAAGATAATATAGCCTGGGTGGTTGGTGGTGAGACCACCACCTCTGCCCCCAGTCCCTCAAAGAAGGTCTTCCACATAGGGTAGTATTGATAGTAGAGCAGAGCTCTGGGGATACCTATCCTAACCATTTTGGTTACCTTGGAGTTTCCTCCGCCAGTGAGTTCGATAAGAAAGATTCGCTATCCAAAACATCCACGGGTGTCGGTGTGTCAATCCGAGCCGTCGCCAAATCGATGGCAGGTTATAGAACTCGCACCAAGCCCAGTCATGCCCCTTTTGCAGCCTCTCTTGTGACATTGACTTTGGCTCAAATACCAAGTCATACCCATACCGTCTCCAGTCCTTGGTGACGATTCGTCCAGCCTTGTCTAGGGATTCGCACAAAGCAGTACCCGGGTACGGCGTGAGAAAATCAAACTGAGCGGTCTCTAATCGCATTTTCTGGGCAAAGCGGACGGTGCATCTAAAGACATCTTCATCGTCCTCATCAAAGCCGAAGATAAAGAAGCCATGGATAGCAATGCCGTCGGAATGGATCTTTCTGATCACGTTTTCATATTCGTCAACCACATTGATTTTCTTATGTGCCGCCGCCAGACTGGCTGGCGATATTGACTCAAAACCGATGAATAGACTGATACACCCGCTAGCGGCTGCCAGTTTAAGTAATTCGTCATCTTTGGCTACTGTGACTGAGGCCTGGGCGACCCACTTGATTTTATAGGGAATAAGGGCGCGAAAGAGCTCTTTAGCGAACTTGGGGTTGCCGACAATGTTATCATCAACGAAGGCGATGAATTTCCTCTCGTCAAATGTTTCGAGCTCCTTGAGGATTTCTTCTATCGGGCGGCAGCGATAAGTATGGCCGAAGAAAGAGGTAACCGTGCAGAAGGAGCAGGAATAGGGACAGCCTCTTGTGGTGGCTATCGTGTTACTGACAAAGTACGCCCCCTTGGCGAACAAGTCTCGCCGGGGGACAGGTAAGCCAACCAAGCTGGGGCGTTCATACTGCCTGTATATCCTTTGTAGCTTGTTTGCCCTAGCGTCCTTGAGCAAATTTAGCCAAATTCCCTCGGCTTCCCCGATAACCACGGCATCGGCGTGTTGATTCGCCTCTTCGGGCAGCATGCTAGGATGGATACCCCCTAAGATGACCTTCACTCCTCTTGCTCGGAAGGTATCGGCAATCTCGTAGGCACGCTGTGCTGTGACTGTTAGTGCCGTAATCCCCACCAAGTCGGTTTCCTTTTGGAAATCAATAGGGGTGACATTCTCATCAGTTAAGGAGACTTCAACCTCTGGTGGGGTTAGCGCAGCCACCATCGCCAAGCCTAGGGGTGGAATTAGACTCCTCTTTCGCTTTCTACTGTTTTCTTGTGTAGCTGGGGCAATCAGCTCTAGTTTCATGGAATATCTCCTATTAGTACCCCACAGGATACTATAGCAAACCAACCTTGTTGCAAAAGCAGTTGACTCAAGGGCGTATTATAACACCAATGCATTTTGGGGGCTATCATCAAGTAGTAGAGCAAAGCCCGGGGGATACCTACCTTAATCATTTGCCTTGCCAAACTCCTGTTTAACCCTGATAACTATTTCAGGATTGACTACCAGGTCGACAACCGTCATAGCTAGAGCCTTGGCAGCATCAAGCAGCCCTTGGATACCTGCCTCAGAGGCAGCCGCCGAGGCAAACTCTGGAGAATGGGCTACTACCTCCACCGGGGCTATGGCTACAGTAGGGTGAATGCTGGGCACTATCTGGCTGACATTTCCCATATCGGTGCTACCGAAGGCTTTACTGGGGTCGTAGAGCTGCATTTTGCGTCCCAGGGACTGCATATTCTGCCTGAATACTCTGGCTAGGGTCAGATTATTACACAGCGGGGCATAGCGTACCTTTCCCCAGCGGTATTCCAGGCGGGTGCCACTAGCTGTGGCGGCTCCAATAAAGCAATTTATGACCTTCTCTTTCAGCTCATCTAGATAGGTATCATCCTCGGCACGCACTATAAAGGTTCCAGCACTGTGGGCTGGGACAATATTAGCTGCTTGCCCACCGTCGGTAATAATCCCGTGGATGCGAGCCTTGTCCTTAATATGCTGCCTGAGCGAATTAATGGCGGCAAAGGACTGGAGCATTGCCTCCAGGGCATTGATGCCCGCCTCTGGTCGGGCTGCGGCGTGAGCCGCCTTGCCCAAGAACTCAACCTCTAAACCTATGCAAGCCAGAGCTTGGGTGGTGGCGGCATCATACACTCCTGGGTGCACCATCATAGCCATGTCTAGGTTATCAAAGGCTCCTCGCTCCGCCATTATTGCCTTACCCCCGTATAGCTCCTCAGCCGGGGTGCCGATAACAAGGAGGCTACCCCCAAATCGGTCGATAGCTGGTTTAGAAGCCACTGCAGCACCAACGGCGCAGCCAGCTATCAGATTATGACCACAGGCATGCCCAACCTCGGGTAGGGCATCATACTCAGCCAGAATGGCGATAGCTGGTTTCCCTTGTCCGTAGCTACCCCTGAAAGCTGTCGGTAGCTCACAGATGCCCCGCTCTATAGAGAAGCCATTTTCCTCCAGGTATTGGGTTAGCCGGGCTGCTGCCTTGACCTCTTGAAAACCTAGCTCGGGGCTAGAGTGGATTTTTAGGCTCAACTGGCGAAGTTGGTGGCGGCAAGCCTCTATTTCTCCTATGACCGAAGCCTTTAACTCTTCTATATCCCCACTCCTCCCCATTCTGAGGGCTGCCTTCTATATCTACTGCCCATTATAGCTTAGTGCCGATAGAATTTCTAGGCTTTGGAATTCCGAAAAATACTTTACAAGAAATATTGATTATGGTATACTTCTATTTAGTAGAGATTGACTTGTTAAGTGGGTTTCATCCCCACTTTTTTAATTGTGAGTAAGAATAATAGGGTCGGAGGTCTTAATCTCAGATGAAGAGCGAATTTATGCTGGCTATAACTCAGCTCTCGGCGGAGAAGAACCTGCCCAAGGAGGTGGTTATTGCTGCGGTAGAGACAGCGCTGGTATCGGCTTATAGGAAGGACAATTTTGCCCCCAACCAAAATATTTCGGTCAGGATTGATCCCGCTACTGGTGGGGTTGAAGTGTGGGCGGAGAAAACTGTAGTTGAGCAACCTTCAGATATGCGCCGAGAAATATCACTAAGCGAGGTGAGCAAGCTCAAACCAGATGCACAGATTGGTGAGACTATTAAGGTAGAAGCCACCCCGCGCAACGCTGGGCGCATTGCCGCTCAAACGGCAAAGCAGGTTATTCTCCAGCGCCTTCATGAGGCAGAGCATAGCGCCATATTTGAGGAGTATTCTGATAAGGAGGGTGATATTGTCACCGGGTTGGTGCAGCGCATTGAGTCTAGGCAGATCTTTATCGATTTGGGTAGAGCAGAGGCAATACTCCCCGCTGCTGAGCAGGTGCGCAATGAGAGGTATCGTGCCGGTCAAAGGCTTAAGGTTTATCTTCTAGAGGTAGCTCGGACCAGCAGAGGACCTCAGGTGGTGGTGTCACGCTCTCACCCAGATTTACTTCGTCGGCTTTTTGAGCTGGAGGTTCCTGAGGTTCTTAATGGGATAGTGGAGTTGAAATCGATTGCCCGTGAGGCTGGCTCTCGGAGTAAGGTAGCGGTGGCAGCACGCCAGGATGGCATTGACCCGGTTGGTTGCTGTGTTGGACTTCGTGGTATCAGGATACAAAATATTATGAGAGAGTTAAATGGTGAAAAACTAGATGTCGTTACCTGGAGCCCAGATGCCTCGGTTTTCATTGCTAATGCGCTTAGCCCGGCACAGGTATTAAGTGTGGAGCTGGATGAGGGCGATGGGATAGCTACTGTGGTTGTCCCTGATAGGCAACTCTCATTAGCCATCGGTAAGGAGGGGCAGAATGCTAGATTGGCAGCTAAGCTCACCGGGTGGCGGATTGACATTAAGAGTGCCTCAGCCGCCGAGGTAGAGAGGTTGGCAAAAGCCGAGCCTTTACCTGGGGTAGGGGAGGAGGCTGTAGTTGGTGAAGAGCTTCCTGCTGAATTACCAGCTATTCAGGAGCCTGCCTTAGCCCCTCTTGATACCACACTTATCCCTCCTGAGCCTTTTTTGGAACCACAAGCAACCTTGGAGAAACCTCAGATTCGGTTTGCTGAGGATGTTTTAGTATCTGGGCCGACTAAGCCTGTGGCTAAATCGAGGATGAAGAAAAAGAAGGGCGCTCCTGAGCGGGGTGCTGATGACGGCGTCAGGCTCAGGAAACGGCGCCAAAAGTCAGAAATTTTTGATGAGGGGGAAGAGGAGTATTAATCCTGTTTCGGTCAAGCATATACCCCAGCGGACTTGCGTGGCTTGCGGTAAGGTAAGACCTAAGCGGGAGCTAATCCGTTTGGTTCGAATTTCTATTGGTGGTGTAGAGGTTGATCCTGGCGGAAAGAGGGCAGGGCGTGGTGCCTACCTATGTCGAGCACCAGAGTGTTGGCAGATTGGGCTGAAGAAGGGTCGGCTGGAACATGCCTTGCGTATCACTCTTACCCAGGATAATCGGGAGCAGCTTATCGGATATGGGAAGGAACTGGGATAAGGAGCGATTTAGTGGCAAAGGCGAGCAAACCGGGTGAACCGGGGGCAAACCTGATTGAGATCCCTCACTCTGTAGCGGTGAGGCAATTGGCTGACCTTTTGCAGGTTAGTGCCATAGATATTATCAAACAACTGATGAGGAATGGCATTTTTGCCAATATTAACCAGGTCATTGACTATGAAGCAGCAGCCGGAGCGGCTGCTGCCTTTGGTTATGAAGCCCAACTGAAGCCCTTAGCCACTATTGGCGGGAGTAGGAGGTATCGGCCTCGGGAGGAGGAACTCAGTGGTCTGCGACTACGTCCTCCGGTAGTTACTATTATGGGGCATGTCAATCACGGTAAGACCAGACTTTTGGATGCTATCCGCCAGACCAATGTAATGGCTACCGAGGCTGGTGGTATTACCCAGCATATTGGTGCCTATCAGGTGGAAGTCAATGGGCAAAAGATTACCTTCTTGGATACCCCCGGTCATGAAGCCTTTACTGCTATGCGAGCTCGTGGAGCACAGGTAACTGACATCACCATTTTGGTTGTGGCTGCTGATGACGGGGTGATGCCGCAGACTTTAGAGGCTATTGACCATGCCCAGGCTGCCGGAGTGCCAATGGTGGTGGCTATTAATAAGATTGATAAGCCCGAGGCTAACCCTGAGCTGGTTAAGCAACAGCTAGCTGATGCCGGTTTGCTTATCGAGGAGTGGGGGGGCGATGTAGTCTGTGTTTCCATTTCAGCTAAGCAGAAGATAGGCATCTCCGAGCTACTGGAAAATCTTCTGGTGGTAGCCGAGATGGAGGACCTTAGGGCAGACCCGTCTCGACCGGCAGTGGGGGTGGTTATTGAAGCTGAGCTGGACAAGAGCAAGGGACCATTGGCCACAGTGCTTATCCAAACCGGAACCTTAAAGCTTGCTGATACGGTGGTAGTTGGCGGCACCTGGGGTAGGGTAAGGGCTATGTTTAATGATATGGGTAAGCGGGTGAGGAGAGCTGAGCCAGCCATGCCGGTTGAGCTCCTTGGTCTAGATAGTGTGCCTAAAGTGAGTGATACCCTAACCTCAGTGGCTAGCGAACACCAGGCCCGGGCTTTAATCCAAAAGCGTCAACAGGAGGGGCAGCAACAGCCACCCCTATTGTCCAGGGCAGTGAGCCTTGATAATCTCTTTGCCCAAATAAGTGCTGGTCAGGTAAAAGAGCTCAATGTTATTCTCAAGACCGATGTTCAGGGCAGTATTGAGCCGATAAGAAGTTCTCTGGAACGGCTGGCGACGGAGCAAGTCCAGGTCAGAATTATCCATAGTGGCAGTGGCAATATTACCGAGAGTGATGTTATGTTAGCTGTTGCCTCTAAGGGGCTGGTTATTGGTTTTGGTACCGACATTGAAGCCGGGGCACGGCGCTTAGCTGATGTGGAGGGTGTTGACATCCGCTCCTATGATGTGATTTACCAAGTGGTGGATGATGTAGATAAGGCACTCAAAGGCTTGTTGGAGCCAGTTTATGCTGAGGTTATTGATGGCAGGGCTGAGGTAAGGGCAATCTTTTCCAGTGGCAGGAAGGAAAAGGTAGCCGGTGTCTATGTCACCGAGGGCAAGGTGAGTCGGGGTGCCTCAGCCAGGGTGCGGCGTGGGGAGCAGATAGTATCTGAATCTGTGGTTAGCAGCCTGAGGCGTTTCAAGGATGATGTTAAGGAGGTAACCTCTGGCTATGAGTGCGGGGTGGGTATCAAAGATTTTAATGACTTTCAGATTGGCGATATACTGGAACTTTTCAGGAGAGAGAAGGCTGGCTAAGGGGCAATAATTATGGCACATCGCATCGAGCGGGTGAATAATCTTATTCGCCACGAGATTAGTGAATTGCTTCAGCGCCAAGTCAAAGACCCGCGACTTGGCAATTTTGTTGCTGTGACCGAGGTTTCCACCTCCCTCGACCTGCGATATGCTAAGGTATTCGTAAGTTGTATGGGCAGCGAGGAGGAAAAGCAAGAGGCGCTAAGTGGACTGATTGCTGCCTCCGGTTTCTTCCGCAGTAGGCTGGCTAAACGTCTGAGACTGCGCCGTGTTCCTGAGCTAAGCTTTCACTGGGATGATTCTATCCAGCGGGGGGCTCACCTCTTGCAGTTGATTGATAAGGTTAGTGCCAATAGCACTCCAGACCGGCATAGTGATTGACTGTGGATGGAATACTAAATATCAATAAGCCCTGGGGTAAGACTTCCTTCAGTATTGTCTCCCTGGTGAAGCGGCTGAGCGGGGAGAGGCGCGTGGGGCATGCTGGTACCCTCGACCCGGCAGCTACTGGTGTTTTACCTGTTTGCCTGGGTCAGGGGACGCGTATTATCCAATTTTTACTAGATGCTACCAAGGCTTATCGTGCTCAGATTGAATTTGGTGTGGCTACAGACACCTATGATGCCACTGGTAGCATCACCAGTAAGGGAGACCCCTCTGGGATTAGCCGGGAGCAATTGCTGTCAGCACTCACTTCATTCACGGGCGAAATCCAGCAGACCCCTCCAATGTATAGTGCCGTGAAGCATGGTGGTAAGCCACTTTATGAATTGGCACGCTCCGGTATCAATGTTGAGAGGAAAAGCAGGCTGGCTCGGGTCTATCATTTGGAGCTTATGGGCTGGCAACCGCCCATAGCTACTATAGAGGTAGAGTGTGGTAAGGGCACCTATATCCGCTCACTAGCTCATGATTTAGGGCAACTTCTGGGTTGTGGCGCTAATTTGAAGAGTTTGAGCCGCTTGAGGTGTGGCTTCTTCGATATTGAGGGCGCAGTTTCAGTGCCCCAGCTTGAGGATGCCTTCCGTTATGGCTACTGGCAACACCTTGTCTATCCTATAGATATTGTGCTTTCCCATT